>Ga0209443_1000237_pt1 | contig 36832 bp, 28 predicted proteins | sample LauGreBMM110DCMD_2_FD_187571 | JGI IMG/M metagenome (GOLD analysis project Ga0209443, IMG submission 187571) | Freshwater lake microbial communities from Lake Michigan, USA - Su13.BD.MM110.DCMD (SPAdes) (version 2) | ecosystem: Environmental > Aquatic > Freshwater > Lake | place: Lake Michigan... | reverse complement strand
GCGATTGAATTTGAAGGCGAGTCTGCGCAAACCTAGTTAATCTAGGTGCGCAAAGACGAGTCCTAATAAATTCTTCTCGCATCATTTAAGAGTGGAAATTGTATTTACCAATGTTTTAAAACTAAACTGCCCTTGCCCGCCTTGATATTTGAAGAGGCGCAACGGTAAACATAATTATTAGCTTTATTTACCGCCGAAACTAAATCAATTTTTTTTGCAACATTTGAGGCGATTGCGCTAGCAAGAGTGCAACCCGTTCCATGAATATTTTTTGTGCCAACTTTTTTATTTGAAATAATATGAAATTCATCTTCGTAATCGAGTAATAAACTGTGAATTTTGCCATCCGCAAAAGTCAAATGTCCGCCCTTAATCAGCACCGCTTCGCAACCAATATTCTTAATTTGCGAAGCCGCATCACGCATCTCGCTAAGATTGCGAATTTTTATGCCACTTAAAATTTCTGCTTCGTCAATATTTGGAGTAACCAAAAAAGCTTTGCTAATTAATTTTTTCTTAAGATTTTCAATGGCGTTTTTTTGAAGCAAAATATCGCCAGAAGTTGCGACCATAACTGGGTCAAGAATTAGTGGAATTTTTTTAAATTTACTTTTCAAAGCCAAGGCAACGCAATCAATAATTTCAACCGACGAAAGCATGCCAATTTTGATTGCATCAAACTGAATATCTTCTAACACGACATCAATTTGTTTGCGTAAAAAATCGATCGGCACATCATGAATTGCGTGAACTTTTTGAGTATTTTGTGCCGTCAGCGCAGTAATAACTGTTGCACTATAAACCTTGTGAGCTGTCGCGGTTTTGATATCAGCTTGAACACCAGCACCACCCGACGAATCGGAGCCAGCGATAATTAAAATTTTTGCTTGCTTCATTTTAGAAAATTTGGATATATTGCGATTAGCTTTATAAATGAATTTTAATACTAAAAACTATTTTTTAAAGCAATTTCTCGCGCGCTCCTCTTTTAAAGACAACTCGCCAAAGAGCATAATAAATCATGGCGCAAGGAATGCCAATTCCCGCCTCATAAAGTTCATTTCCTAAATCCATCCAGCGCCATAACATCATTGATGCAAAGCCAATTAGCATTGAAGAAATTATTAAATTTTCTGTTGGATTTTTTTCGATAGAATAAATTATGATAACAGGCGTAAAGCTACAGGCTAAGGCCAGCCAACCATACATAACCAAAGAAAAAACACTTTGATTGTCGATTAACGCAATCCCCAAAGCAATAAAAGTAACAAAAATTGTCGAAATTTTAGCGATTAAATAAGATTTTTTACGATTCTTAATTAAGTCATTGGTAATCGCTGCCGAACAGCATAAAATCTGCGAATCCGCCGTTGACATAGTTGCCGAAAATATTCCCGCCAAAATAAAACCTATTAAAAATTGCGGTAAAACCAATTGCGATAAAAGTGGCAAAGAAAGTTCAGGATCATAGCCCGCAAAATTAGGAATCAAAACGCGCGAAATCATCCCCGTCAAAATTGTTAAAACGAAAAAAATCGTGTACCAACTATAATAATAAACACGGATTTTTGAAATATCTTCGGGCTTTGACATCGCCATGAAGCTAGTCATGATGTGGGGTTGACCAATTATGCCGAATCCACCAAAAAACCATCCAAACACAAAAAGCGCAAGAGCCAAATAAGGATTTTCGATAGCATTTTTAGGAAATATACTTAAATAATCGCCTTCAATTTTTTGCAAAGAAGTGCTAAAATTTTCAAAACCACCATGATAGTTTAAAGCTACAAAGAACAACATCGCCATTGAAAAAATCATCACAAAAGATTGTGCGGTGTTAGTCCAAATTGACGCTCTAATTCCGCCAGCAAAACAATAAATTAAAACGATTAATGCGCCAATAATTGCGCCAATATCATAACTCCAATTAAACAAAACATGCATGGCTTTACCTCCCGCACGAAGTTGCGCCGCCGCGTAAATTGATAAAAAAATTATTAAAATTAGTGAAGATAAAAGTCTTACTATTTTAAATTCTTTGCCCGACCAACGCGCGAGAGTTTCGGGAAATGATATGGCGTTAATTTTTGCCGAGGCCACGCGAATATTTTTAAAAGCAAAAAGTGAGGCACAAAAATCACCAATAACCAATGGTAAAAAAATCCATATTACTGCCAAACCGTTGAGATAAGTATAGCCGATTATGCCGATAAACATATAACCGCTATTGTTGGTGGCAACTGCGCAAAGAGCAATCATCCATGGCTTTTCGGTGCGACTCGCGAGCAAATAATCTTCGCTGGTTTTTTTGCTTTTTAATCCTGAAAGTAAACCGATTGCAACGAATAAAACTAGGAATGTAATGAAACTTAAAGCGACCATTTTATGTAAAAAAATTATAAGATTATTTTTGAAACTAATTCGCGTATTATAAAAAATAAATCGAAAGCATCAAGGAAGTTTTAAAGAATTAATTATAAAGAAAAAATTCAAACTAAAATGGCGAGATTGATAAAAATCTCGCCATTTTTTTATTAAATTAAATCGACTAAAAATTAACGATTTCTTTAAATACAAAATAAATTTTTCATGCGTTTAGCCGTTAAATTTTGCTAATCTATCTCTTACAATCATGTCAAATTAACTGCTAATTATGTTACAGCTCATTGATTTGGATATGATTTAAAAATAGGTTTTTTATTATTTAATTTTTTTAATTATGCCCGCCTGAATTCTTATTAAAAATCAATAACCTGTTTGCACATAAATTCCTTAATTTATTGTTTAACTAACGCTAAATTAAAGTGGTGGTTATCTTCTAGCTTGGGACCCTTCGAACTTGCACTCCAGCTTGTTGATCTAAAACTACGCCTGATGGAGAAATCGCATCATTATTGGGTTTATTTATATTTTTCAAACGCTCATCCCTCTTTTTAATTTCTTCTGGATTAATAAATTTTTTAATTTCATCTGACGCATTTTCTAATTTTGGGTCTATTTCGTTATAATAGCCATATAAAGTCCCTTTTTTTCTTAAACAATCAACATTCGCACCAGCTTTAAATAAATCATCAGCAATATCGGTACGACCAAATTTGCAAGCTATATAAAGAGGGGTTGCTTTATCTTCGTCTGCTTTATTTAAATCAGCTCCTGCCTTAATCAATTCTTTAACAACTCCGAGATGACCATTTTCACAAGCTGTATAAAGAGGGGTTGCTTTATCTTTGTCTGCTTTATTTAAATCAGCTCCTGCCTCAATCAATTCTTTAACAATTTCGACATGACCTTTTTCACAAGCTGAATAAAGAGGGGTTGCTTTATCTTTGTCTGCTTTATTTAAATCAGGTCCTGCCTTAATCAATTCTTTAACAACTCCGAGATGACCATTTTCACAAGCTATATGAAGAGGGGTTGCTTTATCTTCTTCTGTTTTACTTAAATCAACTCCTGCCTTAATCAATTCTTTAACAATTTTGACATGACCTTTTTCACAAGCTGAATAAAGAGGGGTAAATCCATAATTGCTGGCTTTATTTATATCAACTTTTGCCTCAATCAATTTTTCAACAACTCCAAGATGACCATTTTGGCAAGCCATATAAAGAGGGGTCACTCCATTGATGTTGGCTTTATTTATATCAACTTTTGCCTCAATCAATTCTTTAGCAATTTCGATATGACCAAATTGGCAAGCTATATAAAGAGGGGTTGCTCCCCTTGTTTCGACATCATCTAAACCAGCTCCTGCCTCAATCAATTCTTTAACAATTTTGATATGACCATTTTGGCAAGCTACATGAAGTGGGGTCGCTCTATCCGTTGTGGCTTTATTTAAATTAACTCCTGCCTCAATCAATTCTTTAACAACTCCGAGATGACCATTTTGGCAAGCCATATAAAGAGGGGTCACTCCATTGATGTTGGCTTTATTTATATCAACTTCTGCCTTAATCAATTCTTTAACACTTTCGATACGACCAAAGAAGCAAGCTATAAGAAGAGGGGTAAATCCATTTTTGACAGGTTTATTTAAATCCTCAATATTCAACATTTGGATAATTGCTTTTGAGAGATCTACCTGATTTTTTTTTAAGATATCAAACAATATATTTTGTTTATAAATCATTTCACCTAATGCATTTTTGCCATCTTCATCACCTTCTTTTTTATGAGCTTCTTGATATTTTTTTAAAATATTCAATGATAATTCTTTGTTATTTTCTTGAGTTATTATTTTAAGGATAGAATGAGATACATTATTTGTTTCAATAATTTTCTCAAGTAATTTTGGATTAGCTTCAAGGGCTGTTAACAAAACTTCTTCACTAAATTGATGTAAAATTTTAGCTATATTTTCTCCAGAGGAATTTCTTAATTCTAAAATATCTTGAGAGTGGGTAAATAGTTCCTTGATTCTATCTTTTTTTTCTTCATCTGAAACGAGAAGGCGATAAAAACAATTTACGCCCGCTTTTTCTCCTCTAAATGATATATGTTTCGAATTTAATCTGCTTGCTATCGTATCTAATATTGGTTTTGCTTGCTGAAATTCAGCTTTAACTTCTGGTGATCCGTCTACAAGTGGTCCATTTATATTTTTATAGAAAAAATCTTCAAAACTTTTTCCATTTTCTTCTTTAAATTTTTTATCAAATTTTAAGAAGTAAAAATAATTGTTATCACTTGTCTCATAACCATCTAAAATATTTCTTAAAGTAACCAGGCCCGCAAGCATTTTACTTTTTTGCGTGTTTTGCACTTCTTCATCGATTGCTTCATCGATTATTTTAGGTTGAAATAAATCTACTAAATTTTTAATTTTTTTAACATCAAGCCTTAAAGATTCATTCCCCGATTCCGAACTATCTTTAAATAGTTTTTTTGGATCTAGAAGATGTTTTAGATAATCATGTTTTGGTAATCTATCCGCAGTTACTGCTGATAATTCTTGTTGAAATTTTTCTGATGGTATTGTTATTGAATATTTTTCTTTTAATTCTTCTGAAGATATTAAAGATGCGGTTGTTATATTTGCTAGATCGCAATCATCTTGTAAAATATCCCCAGCACTTTTAATATTAAAACCAGAATTATTAACTTGTTCCACAAAAATATTAATTTTTTTAAGAATTGCTGCTTGTTTTTTTAATTCTGGACTTAGTAATGTGTTTTCTTTTTGATCAGGATCTACCCAATCTTTTTGAGAAATTTCTTCAATCTTTTTGAACAATCTCCCATAGTCTTCAACTAATCTTTCCTTTGAAATTTCAAATTCTTTTTCAATCATTTTATTAAGATTGTAACTAAAATCTAATATTTCTCTTAATGTTATGTATTCTTGTGGCGAAACCGCATTAGGATCTTTTATGTCATTTCTAGCTACCGCCAGAGATAATTCTATACAAGGAGATGTGTGAATCTGCGAACCTTGCCTTACTTTTGGTGCTAATTGTGCAGTAAATTTATCAATAACAGATTTCATAGCTCTTACTTCTGGCGGTAAATCATTTAATGCAAAAGTTGTATCATCAACTCTTTCTTTTGTTCCGGCGATACAAGCAAAATCAACTTCATTTTTGCCATTTGTATTAACGCCACCTGGAAAAATTGCTAAAATATTTTTAATTTCTTCGATATTGTCTTTTTGATCTTCGGGAGTATCATTATTTTTTTTTGATTCAGCTTTTACTAGCAATCCTCCAAGGTATCTTTTTAGAGATGCCCGCAATTCAAGATTATGTTGATTATTAGAGGAATTATCAATACTCTTAACTAAGCTACCTTCCTCATTCTTAGTGAAATTATTAAGAATATTTTTAGTCTCAACAGCGTTACTATCTGGATTTCCATCGAAAGAAAGTTTAATTGAAAAATATTCTTTATAAAGTCCCAGAGTTTCTTTAATTGTATCCTTGACTTGTTGTGGTGTTTCTTCAATTGCTTCATTGGCTACTTCGGATATTTTTGGCTTATTGTTTTCTTGTATTTTTTCAAGAACCGCTTTTAAAGAAGCTGATTTTGCATCAGTAGGAAGAGTGTTTGAAGCGCTTGGAGTGTTTGAATCGTAAGATTCCAATATCTTATTTAAGTCATTGTCAAAATTTCCTATATCAACCAAATTTTTTCTGAGATGCAAATAAAATAGTTTTGTAATATTTAATTTTTGAGATTCATAAGGAATCATCATCAAATCTGGGTTTTGTGAAGTTGATTCAAGCATAATTTTGTCTGGTATATTTTAAGAAATAGAAAAACTATAAGATTATTTTTGAAACTAATTCGCGTATTATAATAAATAAATCGAAAGCATCAAGGAAGTTTTAAAGAATTAATTATAAAGAAAAAATTCAAATTAAAAAGCTTATATTTATATTCCAATTCCTCCGGCAGGTCCGTTGTCACCTTTTTGTCTTTTTGGGTTTCTTCCAAGTTGAGTGGCACGCCCTCCCCCTTCTGGTCTCATTTGTGCATCACTTTCAGGAGTTTTATTTATCTTAAGTTCCAAGACTTGAATGATTTTATGATTATTATTTTTTTTAGCTATTTCAAGAGGGGTTTCGCCCTCCTTATTGGCTATATTTAATTCAGCTCCCGCAATAATAAGAGCTTGAGCGACTTCCAAATAATTTTTTTTGCAAGCTATGTGAAGAGGGGTTTCGCCATACCTTATCAATTCACCAGCGTTAATAATATTTGTGGCCATCAATTCATTCATATCATCTAAATCGGAAGAATAATCCATTTTGCTGTCATAATCGGTTTTATTTAGTTCAGCACTTTTATTAATAAGAGCTTTAACGACTTCCAAATAACCATATTCGCAAGCTATGTGAAGAGGGGTGATGCCCTCCTTATTGGCTATATTTAAATCAACTCCTTCACTATCAATAAGAACTTGAGCAACTTTGGGATGACCCTCCTTGCAAGCTATGTGAAGAGGGGTGTTGCCCTCCTTATTGGCTATATTTAAATCAACTCCTTCACTATTAATAAGAGCTTCAGTAACTTCCAAATCATTCTTTTTGCAAGCTATGTGAAGAGGGGTGATGCCCTCCTTATTGACTTGATTTAAATCAGCTTTTGCATCAATAAGAGCTTGAGCAACTTCGAGATAACCCTCCTTGCAAGCTATGTGAAGAGGGGTGTCACCATCGTTATTGACTATATTTAAATCAGCTTTTGCATCAATAAGAGCTTGAGCAACTTCGAGATGACCCTCCTTGCAAGCCATGTGAAGAGGGGTGTCGCCATCGTTATTGACTATATTTAATTCAACTCCTTCACTAATAAGAGCTTGAGCGACTTTGGGATGACCCAGTTTGCAAGCTAAGTGAAGAGGGTTATTGCCATAAACACCGATTATATTATTTAAATTATCAATATTCATCATTGGAATAATTGCTTCTGAGATACCCATATCTTCATTCAAAAAAAAACTACAAAACAATAATTCTTGTTCAAAAATCATTTCAGATAATGCTTTTTTACCATCATCACCTTCTTTTATATGTGCTTCTTGATATTTTTTTAAAATCTTTAATAATAATTCTTTCTCTTTACTAAAAGTCATTAGTTGAAGGAAAGAAAAGTCGCCTTGATTATTTGTCATTATTTCAAGGATAGTGAAGTTACCTTCCTTTTGGGTAATTTGTTCTAATAATGTTTGCCTTATTCCACTGTCTTCAATTTCAAGGGCTACTAACAAAGCTTCTTCGCTAACTTCATATAAAGTTTCAACAATGCCATTTTGCTTTATAATTCCGGGATTAGAGACGCATAATTTCTTAATTCCATCTTTATTTTCTTCATCAAAAATGAGTTGTTGTATAAAAAGTCTTTTTCCTTCATCTAGTTCATCAAACTGGATTTTTAATGTGGTTATTAAACCATTAATTTCTTTATGTGTTTTTTTTAATACTTTATCTTCTTCAATATCAAAATTTGTAAAACTTACACCATGTTTTTCTTTAAATTTTTTATCAAATTTTAAGAAATAAAAATATTTACTAGAATCTTCTTTATAACCATCTAAAATATTTCTTAAAGTAACCATGCCCGCAAGCATTTTACTTTTTTGCTCGTTTTGCGCTTCTTCATCGATTGCTTCATCGATTATTTTAGGTTGAAATAAATCTACTAAATTTTTAATTTTTTTAACATCAAGCCGATATATATTATCTTTTTTAAATAGCTGTTTTGGGTCTAGAATATGCTTTAGATAGTCATGTTCTGGTAAATCTTTTGCCGCCCTTGATATTCTATCTTTAAATCGTTCGGTTGGTGATTTAAGATAATTTTCTTCTAATTCTTTTTTGGATATAAAATTTCCATATTCTCCTTCAACTAAAAGAAATCCATAAGGAAGATCACTTTTTTCTATAAAACCACAATTATACATTGACCCTACAAAATCTTTGATTTTTTGCTCGTCAGGATTAGGATTTTCTAAAAGCGCTTCATACTTATTAGTTATTAGTTTCTTTGATTTATCAATTTCTTCTTTAACAATTTCGTTAAGATTGTAGATTAAATCTAATATCTCCCTTAATCGTATTTTTTCTTGTGGGGCCATTGCAAAAGGATCACTTACATCATCTATACTTGTTGCCAGAGCTAATTGTATGCATGGAATTAAATGAATTTCTAAACCTTCAAGATTATATTTTGTAAATCTTACAGCCTGGCTTTCTAAAACTCCCGCGATGGCATTTTCTTCGACTGATCCATTATTTAATGCACTCATTCCCGCTTTTACTCTCTCTGATGTTCCGGCAATACAAGCAAAATCAATATCAGTAACAACCTGTTTATTATCAGTAATACTATAGCCACCTGGGAAAACTGCTAAAATATTTTTAATTTCACTGGCATTATATTTTTGATCTAAAAGATTATGTTCACTAAAATTTATTTGTAATTCGGTTTTTATTGTTAATCCTAATAGGTATTTTTCTAGAACTTGCTCTAGTTCTAGAAACTTATCTATTTGACCCGAAGAATCATCATGAAGAATACTCGACAGCAATCCACTTCCCCTAACACCTAAACCTATATTATTGAATTCTTTATTTGAATAAGTTAAATTTTGAATATACTTATCAAAATCAGAATCAAGATGACCAATTCCTTTAAGTTTAATTTCAAAATATTCCGCATAAAGTTTTAGAGTTTCTTTAATTCTAAACTTTGTTTCTTGCTCTTTTTCTCTGGCTCTTTCTATGTCTTCTTCTTCACTTTCTTCAGCACGACTCTCATAGCCTTCTCTAGCCTTCCTATCTTCATCTATTTTTTTTATTATTTTTTCAAGAGCTTCTTTTGACTGAACTGATTTAACCTTACTATCACTTCGCATTGTATCGTCGTAAGATTTCAATATATTATCTTTTAACTCTTCATAAAGTTTTTCTGCATCAAAATCAACAATACTTTTTCTCAGATATAAATAAAATAATTTTGTAATATTTAATTCTTCAGTTTCAGAGGAAATCATCTTCAAATCTAGGTTCTGGGAAGCTGGTTGAAGCATAATTTCGTCAAGCATATTTTAAGAAATAGAAAAATTATAAGATTATTTTTGAAAGTAAATTGTGTATTATAAAAATTAAATCGAAAGCATCAACGAGATTTCAAAAGAATTAATTACGACGAAAAATCTAAACTAAAATGGCGAGATTGATAACAATCTCGCCATTTTTTTATTAAATTAAATCGACTAAAAATTAGCGATTTGCTTCAACTTCAATTACTAATTCAACTTTATCGGCAACTCCCGGTAAAGCATATTTCATGCCGAAGTCTGAACGATTGATTGTAGCTTTTGCACTAAAACCAATTGTAGGTTTTTGGTTCATTGGATTTGGTGCTGATTTGTTAAATTCAGCTTTCAAAATTACTTCTTTAGTAACTCCAAGCAAAGTTAAATCACCGACGATTTGAGCTTTATTTTTCTTGCCTTCAACGATAATTTTTTTACTAACAAATTTGGCGGTTGGGAAATTTTTTACATCGAAAAAATCTTTACCTTTTAGATGATCTTCAAACTTAGGCAATCCTGTTGCGATGCTATCAGTTTTGATTTCAACTTGCACTGAAGAGTCTTGTGGTTTTTTTTCGTCAAACACAATTTCTCCAGAAATATCGGTAAATTTTCCCGAAACTTTTGAATAACCAAAATGATCGGCAATCCACATTACGCTAGTGTGATTTTTTTCAATTGTATATTTATTTTCTGCGCTAGAGGCATCTTGCGCCAAAGCGATTTTAGAAGAAGTTAAAGCGACAAAAATAATCGCTAAAAAAGTAGTTATTTTTTTCATAAATTTCATTAAAATTGAGATTTGGATTTGGAATTTTTAATTATTTTAAAACTATCTGTCTTGAAAATTTTTTCAAGAAATTAATCAATTTAAAATTATATAAATATTATTTTTTTCATTTAGACTTTCTCGAAAACATTTATGTAGTTTAATTTTACAGAACTTGATGTATTTACTTATTTTTCATCATTATTAATTATATAAAAAACCCAGAAGATTGCTAAAGAATTCAAAAATAAAAACCAAAAAGCTGTTAGTTTTTATGTTGTTTTTAACAATTAAGCACCGTGGCAGTTCTTATATTTCTTACCGCTCTTACAAGGACATGGCTCGTTACGACCAACTTGACCCCAAGTTGAAGGGTCTCGCGAATCGCGATTCTCTGGATCAACATGACTACGAATTGGCGTTGTTGGCACTTTAACATTTTCATTTTTGGCCGGCGAAAAAATCGGTTCAACTCGCGATTCAAAAGTTTTTGGCTTTGGCGCTTGAGCGATTAAATTAACTTCGCCTTCATTTGAACTCACAGAAATTTCAACATGAGAAAGCCTAGAAATCAGCTGTTCTTCGACCCTAAGCATCATATCTTCAAACATATTGAAGCCTTCTTTTTTATATTCAATCAACGGATCTTTTTGCGCATAAGCTCGCAAATTAATGCTTTGACGCAACTTATCGAGCGAAAGCAAATGATCTTTCCACTCAGAATCGAGGGTAATTAAGAAAATTTGTTTTTCAATTTTGCGCATTATTTGATCGCCATATTTTTGCTCTTTATCGGCGAAATGTTTGGTAATTTCTTGATTGATAAATTGTATAATTTCTTTTTCTAAAGCGCCGTCTTGTTTAGCTATTTCATTGATTTCAAGCCTTAAACCATAAATTCTAAATAACTCTTTTTCGAGCAAAGAAATTTCCCATTTTTCAAAATATGAATTTTTTGGAATGCAATCATCAACCAAATCTTGATTAATTTGATTTATAATTTTTTTAATTTTTGTCGAAACATCATCGGCAACAATCAATTCATTGCGCAATGCGTAAATATTTTTTCTTTGATAATTAACCACATCATCATATTTTATTAAATTTTTACGCATTTCATAATTGCGCGCCTCAACCTTTCTTTGCGCGCCATGAAGAGTCTTGGTAATCATCGGGTGAAATATCGCCTCATCGTCTTTTAAACCAAATCTCGAAAGCATATTTTTCAATTTATCCGAACCAAAAATACGCATTAAATCATCTTCGAGCGATAAATAAAATTTTGATTTTCCTGGATCACCTTGGCGTCCGCATCGACCACGAAGTTGGTTATCAATTCTGCGACTTTCATGCCTTTCAGTTCCAAGAACATAAAGCCCTCCAGCTTCGATCACAATTTTTTTATCTGCCTCAACTTTAGCTTTAAGTTGCTTAATTTTTTCGGGATCAATTTCATCGCCGATAATCATTTCAGGATTTCCTCCAAGCATAATATCGGTTCCGCGCCCCGCCATGTTAGTTGCAATGGTAATGGCACTTGGAATCCCCGCTTGCGAAATTATTTCTGCTTCTTTTTCATGATATTTGGCATTCAAAACATTGTGAGGTAATTTATGTTTTTTTAATAATTGCGACAAATGTTCAGACTTCTCAATGCTTACAGTACCTAGCAAAACTGGCTGTTTTTTTTCGTAAGATTCTTTGATAGATGCTATTATGGCGTCATATTTTGCTTGTTCGGTTTTATAAATTTCGTCATCTTCATCAAGGCGACTAACGCTACGGTTCGTAGGAATTTCAACGACTCTTAAATTATAAATCTCTTCAAACTCAACGGCCTCATTGGTTGCCGTCCCCGTCATTCCAGATAATTTATCGTATAAACGGAAATAATTTTGAAAAGAAATTGAGGCTAAAGTTTGATTTTCATTGCGAACTCTCATACCTTCTTTGGCTTCCAAAGCTTGATGCAAGCCGTCGGAGAATCTTCGTCCTTCTTGCATTCTGCCCGTAAATTCATCAATGATTACGACAGAGCCATCTTTAACAATATAATCAATTTCATTTTTAAAAATTTTATGCGCTTTCAAAGCTTGATTTATATGGTGAACTATCGAAATATTGTTTGGATCATAAAGCGTTGAATTTTCTAAAATCGCCTCTGAACTTTTTAACATTTTTTCAACAAATTCAATGCCAGCATCGGTTAAAAAAACTCCTCGATCTTTTTCTTCAATTAAATAATGTTCGGCTTGAAGCTTAGGGATTAAACGATTTATCGACTCATATAATTTCGAATTATCGTTAGTTGGCCCAGAAATAACGAGTGGTGTGCGCGCTTCGTCAATCAATATCGAATCGACTTCATCAACAATTGCAAAGTTGCGTCTTTGCACCATTTCATCAAAATCATATTTCATGTTATCGCGCAAATAATCAAAGCCGAGTTCGTTGTTGGTCGCGTAAGTAATGTCGCAATTATAAGCTTGTTTACGCTCTTCATCTTCAATATCATTAGTTAAACAACCCACTTTAAGACCTAGAAACTCATGAACCCTGCCCATCCACGCTGAATCTCGCTTCGCTAAATAATCATTTACCGTAACGATGTGAACACCTTTGCCCGTAAGTGCATTTAAATAACTTGGCAAAGTTGCCACCAAAGTTTTTCCTTCTCCAGTGCGCATTTCGGCAATTTTTCCTTGATGTAAAGCGATGCCACCAATTAATTGAACATCAAAATGACGCATTTGTAAAACACGCTTAGAGGCTTCTCTAACAACGGCAAATGCCTCATGCAAAATATCGTCAAGAGTCGCGTCTTTTTCTAAACGATATTTAAATTCTTGAGTTTTGTTTTTAAGTTGATCGTTGGTAAGACTTGCTATTTGGGCTTCGAAAGCATTAATTTTTTCAACATCTTTTGTTAAAGCTTTGATATTGCGTTCATTTACCGAACCAAAAATTTTTTTCGCAATAAGATTAATCATGATAATATTTAATAAATAGTTTTAATATCGGCGCCACAATTGATAAGCTTTTCGGCGATTCTTTCATAACCGCGCTCAAGGTGATAAAGACGATTAATGGTAGTTTTTCCTTCCGCTACTAAACCCGCCAGAACTAATGAAACCGATGCGCGTAAATCGGTTGCCATAACTTCCGCACCCTTTAAATTTTTAACCCCTTTAACAATCGCCAAATTACCGCGCGACTCAATGTTGGCGTTCATTCTCACTAATTCAAGAATATGCATAAATCGATTTTCAAAAATGTTTTCTTCGATAGTTGAAACGCCGTTTGATAAAGTCATCAAAGCCATAAATTGAGCTTGCATATCCGTTGGAAATCCCGGATAAGGATTAGTTGAAATGTTGACGGCATTAATAAAATCCTGGTTGCGCGATACTTCAATAACATCATTTTCAAGTTGCGTAAAAATCAATCCAGCTTTTTCTAATTCATCTTTAAAGCCGGTTAAAATCCAACTTTCCAAACCTTTAATTTTAATTCTTCCTTTGGTAATTCCGGCCGCGATGGCGTAAGTTCCGGCTTCAATTCGATCGGCAATAATTTTATGACGAGCACCATGCAAATTATCAACGCCAGTAATTTTAATTTGCGGAGTTCCAGCCCCCGAAACTTTGGCGCCCATAGCATTTAGGCATTTCGCCAAATCAATAATTTCAGGTTCGCAGGCCGCATTATAAATTATAGTTTCACCTTTTGCCAAAGAAGCCGCCATCATAGTATTTTCGGTAGCACCAACTGATACTTTTTCAAAATGAATTTCGGCGCCTTTTAAGCGACCACCCTCAACAACACCTTCGACATAACCTTCATGTAATTCAAATTTTGCACCCAAAGCTTCGAGTGCTTTTAAATGCAAATCTACGGGACGAGTGCCGATGGCGCAACCACCCGGAAGTGAAACTTTGGCACGACCGCACTTAGCTAGAAGTGGTCCGAGAATAAAAATTGAAGCACGCATTTTTCGCACCAAATCATAATCAGCGACAGGATTGTTAATATTTTTCCCATCCAAAATCATTACGCGCCCTTGATTTCCCTGCTCTTTATCATAACCATCAAGAGTAACTTCAACCCCAAGATTAATTAATAAATTCGCCATGGTTGAAATATCAGAGACATGCGGAACATTTGTTAGAGTAAGCTTGTCGTCACATAAAATTGACGCAACCATTAAAGGCAAAGTGGCGTTTTTAGCGCCACTAATTTGCACCTCGCCATAAAGTGGCACACCGCCATTGATAACTAATTTTTTCATGATTTATTTTTCATATTTTCTTACAAGCTCATCGAGCAATCTAACGCCAAAACCAGTCGCACCTTTATGCGCCAAAGCATCACCCTTGCCTTTCCACGCAACTCCAGCAATATCAAGATGCGCCCACTTTGTATCGCCAACGAATCTTTGTAAAAATTGCGCAGCCGTTGTACTGCCAGCTCCACGACCACTTCCGACATTTTTCATATCGGCAATATCAGAATTAATCATTTCATCATATTCTTCGCCGAGTGGCAAACGCCAAACCTTCTCGCCAGTTTTTTGCCCAGATTCTTCAAGATTTTTTGACAAAGAATCATCATTACTAAACAAGCCGGCGTAAATATCGGCAAGCGCCACGATTATTGCGCCGGTAAGAGTTGCTAAATCGACAATAAGTTTTGGCTTAAATTTAGTGTTAGTATAATGCAAAGCATCCGCCAAAACTAAGCGCCCTTCGGCGTCAGTGTTGATCACTTCGATAGTTTGCCCCGACATTGAACGAACTACATCTCCCGGGCGTTGTGCCGTTCCTGACGGCATATTTTCGACCAAACCAATTACGCCAACCGCGTTAATTTTAGCATTTCTTTCTGCCAAGTTTTTCATCAAACCAACTACAACCGCAGAACCAGCCATATCGGTTTTCATATCTTCCATATTTGTGGCAGGTTTAATCGAAATTCCGCCGGTATCGAATGTAACGCCTTTACCAACGAACGCCAAAGGTTGCTCACCTTTTTTGCCACCATTCCATTTAAAAACCACTAGGTTTGATTTTTTTTCACTGCCCTGACCAACTCCGAGAAGCGATCCCATGCCCAATTTTTTCATTTCAGCTTCACCCAAAACTTCAATTTCAAGTCCTTTTACTTTAATTTTTTTACAAATTTCAGCATAGCTTTCAGGGTTTAAAATATTTGACGGCTCAGACACCAAATCGCGAACGAAGAAAATATTTTTTGCTAAAATTTCTAATTCAGCGAAAATTTTTTGAGCGGATTTTTCATCGCTAGTTGAAAATTTTAATTCTGCGACTTTAATCTCTTTATCTTTTTTCTTTTTTTCAAAATATTTGTTAAAGCGATAAGATTGTAAAAGTGCTCCGAACGCAAGATTGGCAACATTCTTCGCCTCATCATTAAAATGATTTAAGACTTCGATTGTGGAATATTTAGTGCCATTTGCCAACATTAAAATTCTAGCGCCGATTTTGTTTAAGGAATTGTCATCAATTTTTTTCTCATCACCACAACCAAGAAAAATTTCAACCGAATCTTTATTAGCTAAAAGCGCCGATTGTAAAAATTTCGCCTCGAATTCAAGAGAATCTTGGGCAATTTTTAAAGTTGGTAAATTATTTTTTTTCAATAATTCTTTAGTGATTAAATGAATTTTTAAACTGATTTTTGTAGCTTTTGAAGCCTTGCCATTATTGGCCTTAGCATCATTCAAAGAATTATTTTTTTTAATAAAAGTGATTTGCATTTTTTTAAGAAAAATTTGTTAAAATTGATTTGCCTTACATTGTTTATTTCAATTTAAATAATTTATTTTAAAAAACCACAAATAAAAAATATGACAAAAAAATAGCTCGTTTCCTTTTTTTTTATGGATAAGATAATTTAACTCATTATAAAAATTTTATTAAAAATTTATGAATTCTGGAGATTTAATTATTTTAATTTCTTTAATAAGTATGGGATTTTTTGGCGGATTTTCTCATTGCCTTGGCATGTGCGGACCCTTTGTTTTAACGCAAGTTTCAAATAATTTGAGTCGCACTAAAATTGATGATTTTAAGGGTTTAAAAAAATTGTCGAAAATCGCCTTGTTCCCCTACCATCTTGGGCGCATAACGACTTATTCTTTAATTGGTTTCGTTTGTGCCTTACTTCGAATTAATCTCGATAAAAGTTTTGGCATCGAAATTTTATCGGCATTATTACTATTAATAGCTTGCGGAGTTTTTATCAGTTTTTTCATCACCCAAAATTCTTTAAAAATTCATAAAATTTTTAAATTTTTACCAAAAAAATCTTTTAAAAAATTTAATTTATTCGCTCCTTTATTTAAAATATTTAGCAAGAAAATTAATTTCTTATTAATTAATTCTTCAGGTTTAAAAGGTTATTTACTTGGTTTAATTTTAGGATTTATTCCCTGCGGAATGCTCTACGGAGCCTTTGCTTTAGCCAGTTCTTTATCAAATCCATTTTTAGCTTTTTTTGGCATGTTTTCATTTGGCATTGCTACTTTTTTTGCTTTATTTTTCGTCGGATTTTTTGCCAAACTAACTTTTAAACTTCCTGAATTTAAAATTATTGCAAATATTGTTGTAATCATTAATATTATCATGCTTTTTAAAATGTTTTTACAAAAAATTCTTTAAAATATTTTGAAAAATTTCATAAAATTATAATTTAGAAAAATAACATTATGACCAGCACTCACAACACTTCATCTGCCGTCGATTACAATTATGATATTTTAAAACTTTTCACTCTGGCTGCTACTTTTTGGGGAATTTTCGGATTTTTTGCAGGAGTATTAATTGCCTCGCAAATGGCTTTCCCAATTTTAAATCTTAACCTCGAATATACCAGTTTCGGCAGACTGCGTCCACTTCACACTTCCGCCGTAATTTTTGCTTTTGGCGGTAATGTTCTTTTTGCCTCTAGCTTATTTGTCGTTCAACGCACCTCTGCATCGCGTTTATGGGGTTCCGACTCTTTACATAAATTTATTTTTTGGGGCTATCAAGCTTTCATCGTAATCGCCGCTCTTGGTTATATTTTCGGAGTTACTCAAGCCAAAGAATATGCCGAACCTGAATGGTATGCCGACTTACTTTTATTACCAGTTTGGATCAGCTATTTCATTGTGTTCATCATGACTTTACGCAATCGCAAAGAGCCTCACATTTATGTTGCCAATTGGTTTTTTTTAGCCTTTATCGTCACCGTCGCCATTCTTCACATCGTTAATAATCTTTCAATTCCACTACGCATTGATAGCACGCAAAGTTATCCACTTTTTGGTGGCGTTCAAAGTGCCATGATTCAATGGTGGTATGGTCATAATGCGGTTGGATTTTTCTTAACGGCGGGCTTTATCGGCATCATGTATTATTTCGTGCCGAAGCGCGCAAATCGTCCAGTTTATTCATATCGCTTGTCAATTTTACACTTTTGGTCATTGATTTTCATTTACATCTGGGCGGGTCCGCACCATTTGCATTATACTTCATTGCCAGATTGGGTACAAAATTTAGGAATGACTTTTTCAATTATGTTGTGGATGCCGTCTTGGGGCGGAATGATTAACGGCATGATGACGCTTTCGGGCGCTTGGGATAAACTTCGTACCGATCCAGTTTTACGCTTTTTAATTACCGCAGTTGCCTTCTACGGTATGAGCACTTTTGAAGGTCCGTTAATGTCGATTAAATCAGTGAATGCTCTTTCGCATTACACCGATTGGACTATCGGTCACGTTCACTCGGGCGCACTTGGATGGGTTGCATTGATTAGCTTCGGAGCACTTTATCACATCGTGCCAATCTTGTGGGGCAAAAAAGAACTTTATTCAACGAAACTTGTTAATACGCATTTCTGGTTAGCGACTGTTGGTATTGTGCTTTATATCGTTGCCATGTGGATTTCAGGAATCTCTCAAGGTTTGATGTGGCGCACTTACAACGACATGGGTAATTTGCAATATTCTTTTATCGATGTGCTTCGTGCCAGCCATCCACTTTATGTGGTTCGAGCTCTTGGTGGTTTACTCTTTCTTGGTGGCGCTTGCGTAATGGCTTATAATTTTTACAAAACTATTAATGATAAAACTACCAGCAATCAATTAATTTAAAAAAAATAATAACAATTTTACTAAAAATTAAAATACAAAATCATAAAATATTTTATGCTCCAGCATCATGATAAAATTGAACGCAATTCAATTATACTTTTAATTCTAACTGTTGTTGTAATTTCAATCGGTGGTCTGGTTGAAATCGCTCCACTGTTTCGCTTAGAAACCACGATTGAAAAAGTTGAAGGCATGCGCCCTTATACCCCGCTTGAATTGGCGGGTGCTAAAATTTACAAAAGAGAAGGCTGTTACGGTTGCCACTCGCAACAAGTTCGCGTTTTACGCGATGAGGTTGAGCGCTACGGACATTATTCAATCGCCGCCGAAAGCATGTATGATTATCCATTTCAATGGGGTTCAAAACGCACGGGTCCCGATTTAGCAAGAATTGGCGGAAAATATTCCGATGAATGGCACACGCGCCACTTGATAAATCCTCGCGATGTTGTTCCTGAATCAATCATGCCGGGATATAAATTCTTAACCGAAAATGATGCCAAAATTGCTGGCATCGCCGACGACATGGAAGTTCTTCGCAAAATTGGCGTTCCTTACACCGACGAGATGATTCAAAATGGCGTTTCCGACGCTGTAATTCAAGCTTCAACCGAGCGTGAATCAGAAAAATTAATTCAGCGCTATGGCAAAAAAGTTAATGTTCGTGATTTTGATGGCAATCCACAAAGAGTTTCCGAAATGGACGCCTTGGTCGCCTACTTGCAAATGCTTGGAACCTTAGTTGATTTCACTAAATTTGAACCTTTAACTATCAAAGAATTCAATGAAATGAACGCTAAAATTGATAACAAACAACAACAAAAATCTAACGAAAATAAAAATGCAAAATAACATTTGGATCTTCATACAAAATAACGCGCCGGGAATCGCCACACTTTTCTTTTTCTTATTTTTTTGTAGCGCGGTTTATTCGGTTTTCAAAAAAGGGCAAGATAAAAAGTTTGATGATTACGCTAAAATTCCCTTGAATGACAAAGAAAAAGCCAAAGAGGATCCTGCGCAAAAAATACAAAATCCTAAACCTAAAAATAAAAAATGGTTTCAATTCAAATCAAATAAATTAACTAAAAATTAATTAAAAATGACAGAACAAAAAAATAGCAAAGAAATTAAAGAAAATAAAAAATCCCCCGAAAGTCCTGAAGTTACTGGACACTCTTGGGACGGAGTTTCGGAATATAATATTCCTGCGCCTCGTTGGTGGTTAATCGTATGGATAGTTTGCATAATTTGGGCAGCAATTTATTGGTTTTTTTATCCAACTTGGCCGACCATTAAAGGCAATACTAAAGGCTCTTTAAATTGGACGAAATTTTCAGAATTATCCAAAGATCAAGAAGAAATTGCAGATAAAAAAACTGTTTATCTCGAGCAAATGTCTATAAAATCTTTGCCCGAAATTTTACAAGATGAAAAACTTATGCAATTCGCTTTAAACACCGGAAAATCGGCATTCCGCGAAAATTGTTCAGCGTGCCATGGTCAAGGAGCGCAAGGTTATAAAGGTTATCCAAATTTAAATGATGATGATTGGTTGTGGGGCGGAAAACTTGAAGATATTTATAAAACTCTACTTTATGGAATTCGCTCGGGCCACGATTTAGCTCGCGTAAATCAAATGCCTTCTTTTGGCTTAGATAAAGTTTTAAACAAAGCTGAAATTAACGACACGCTTGAATATGTTTTATCATTGTCAAATAAGTCAGAATATAATGCGCGCGGTGAGGCAATTTTCAAAGCTAATTGCGTGGCTTGTCATGGCAATGAAGCCAAGGGAAATCAAGAGCTCGGAGCACCAAATCTTACCGACGCCATTTGGCTTTACGGCAGTGATAAAAAAGATGTTTATTATTCGATTTATTTTGCTCGCGCCGGCGTTATGCCTTATTGGAATAACCGCCTTGATGATAACACCATCAAGAGCTTAACCTTGTATGTTCATTCTTTGGGTGGCGGGAAATAAAATTGACCATAAAAATTAATTTCTTGACTTAATTTTTAATCAAAACTCGGAAAGCTATCGGGCTTTAGCTCCCCCGCTCCCCCCCCAAAAACGGGGAACTTCATCCCGTAAGTGTTTAAAATATCCATGAGAAAGAAGGGCTTTCTTATTTAATGGCCGATGGAATTTTAGTATCAAACAGACACTCCTCTGGATGAAGGTGTGTCCAGCTTATGACTAGACCCAAAACCAGAACTAGAACCAGTTCTATTAGGACTAGGAGATGAACCCGCACCCGATGAACCCGCACCCACAGCACTCACAGCAACCGCACCCACACCCACAGTCGCTAAAATCAAAACCGATGCAGCCACGGCCAAGGGAACCAATCCTACTCCTAAAGCAGAAGCACAACCCAAAGTAAGACCTCCAATTGCTAAAGCTGCAAGTCCATAACTCATATGATTGTTTGCTTCATTGGAATCGCTAGCACTCCCAATCATTTTCTCTTTCTTGATAGAGTGATTGGGAGCGGGAGCGGGATTGCCAGAACTTTTATTATTATAATTTTCTTCAGCGCTTTTGCGAAATCCCTCGTCAATGAAAACTTTATTGGTAGCGAGAGCGCTAGCGGGAGTTTTAGCGCGAGCGTGAGCGATAATGTTTTTTTCAGAGCGATCGGGATCGAATCTAGCGTGAGTCTTAACGCCAGCGCCAGCGCCAGCGCGAGCGCTAGTGTCCTTGAAAGTGGAAGCAGGAGCGTTAGTGTGAGCGGGAGCGGGAGCGGGAGCGAAAATGGTAGCGCGATGTGAAGCGTTAACGCCATTGGAAGATTTAGCGCGAGCGCCTTTGAAAGCTGGAGCAGGAGAGGTATTTTCAGCGCTAGGAGCTAGCATAAATAATTTTAAGATTTAATAGAAAAAAAATCGATAAAATTATTTAACAATTAAAAATTTAACATTCTATAAAAATATTTTAATTTTCAATTATAATGAGCATATGGATCGTAAAATTTATTAAATTTATTGTCGAAAAATAATATTATTTTTGATTCGGAAGAAATATTTTGTTTATAATTTTTAAGTTATAAAGTCCTTAAGTGATACTTTTTTTATTGGAAATGGTATAAGGTTGGTTTTGATGTTTAAATTTGCTTATTTAAGAAAATTTATAAACCTTAAATGATGCAATTCGAAATTCAATCACTCGGCAGAGATATCCTGACTTTGCTCTTTATTTATTTTAAAACTACCAGCATTATTGCAAAAGCGCAAAGTACAAAATCTGCTCCAGTAAAGCACCTAAGTATTATGGGAGTAGTAATTATGAGCCATAATATGATTATTTTTTAAATCAAAAATACAAATTAATTTTAGTGGCGATCTTAATAATTAAAAATTAACTACGCTAAATTAATTTAAAATAGACGATTTTAAAATCTAAAATCAAGACTTATCTTTTTAATCAAGAATCCTTTATTAAATTTCACTATTTTGCCTGTTTTTTAAACCAAGAGCTCACAAAACTGGTCTTGTTATTTCATTAGCAGGCCAAATGATTGAATTCTTAACAAATTTTTCTCCATAATTTTTTTTCGAGCTTACTCATGTTGTGCTATCAAAATAATTTATTCTCGGCTAAAAAGTTTTTTAAATTCACTCACAACTCCCCTTGTTACATCATTGGCAGGCCTAAGTAATTCTTTCACTTTCTCATTACTCATAATGTTTTCTTCATGTGCAACCACACCTACAACAGCAACAACCGAAGCTACGGCAACCGCAGGCCCCGCAACAACCAATCCCATCCCTAAAGCAGAAACACAACCTAGAGTTGCTAAAGCTGAAAGCCCACCACCAATAACTCCTAGGGTAACTTGATTAGCAAACTTCTGCGTTGCTTGAAGTTCTTTAATAAAACTTAATGCATCTGTAAGTTTAGGATTATCTTTAATTTTTTTAGCGAGAAGTTTAGTATCTTCTGGACTAGCCTTAGATACTAAACTTGTTACTACATCATTATCTTCTTTGGATTTATTTTTATCATTTTTAATAGCCTCTAGTAATGATATGCCAATAATAATTTCACTCACTTCATCATTATTATAGTATTCTTCAGGAGCTTCCTGCCTTAATCCATCTACTAGCTTTTTGAAATCATTTTTTTTATTATCAATGACATTTTGTATATCTACTTTATCTGTCCATCCAAATTTACCGTATCCATATTGGGAGACTATGTCAATTAAATTCGTTTTATCAGCATCATTTAATTTATCTTCTTTTGATCCACCTTTTACTACATTAATTTTCTTAGCCAATTCAATGATTTTATCAAAGTCACATCGAAATAGCATAAATAATTTTAAAATTTAATAAAAAAAAATCGATAAACTTATTTAATAATTAAAAATTTAACATTCTATAAAAATATTTTAATTTTCAATTATAATGAGCATATGGATCGTAAAATTTATAAAACTCAGTGTCGAGAAATAATATTATTTTTCATCTTTAAAAATATATTCTAACTGAATTTTGTTATTCTAAAAATCTCTTCGATTGGCAGTTTGACTTAAAAAATATTTCGCTTATTTTATAATATTTTTTAATAAAAAATGGGCTAGAAAAATGGGCTAGAATTAAATTTGATTGAGAATAGTTAATTTACAAATAGCAATTATGAGTCATCTCTTTGGTTAAAAATCATCGACACCGTAGGAGGGGTTCATTATTATACACCTATCCCTTTCTCTTCCCCTTTCTTATCTTCACTTACACTAAGGCTTTTAAGCGCTTTTCTTCCTGAATCTAAAATTCGTTTCGTTACATGTTCAGAAGGAATGTCAACAAGATTAGTTAATAGATCCCCTTTTTTTGAATCTATAACTTGTTTATATCCTTCTTTTTGATTAACAACTGCAAAATAAGCCCCAACAGCTGTTGCAGCCACAACGGCAATTGGCAAAATTAAACCACCCGTTCCTATGGTTACCGCACCTAAAAGAGCGACACCACCAATTGTTGCAACTTCAGTCCCAACAGTAACTTGTTTTTCGAATATTTCTTTTTGTTTTGTTTCTTCTTGTTTAGCTTCAGGTACAGATTCAATTGCCGAACCTCCTTGTTGGCCTCCTGAAACTACTGATTCTAGCGATTCTTCGGGTCTAGCTGGAGCTCCTGGTGATCTTATTTGCGCGCCTTCAGATATTGGTGTTGATGATGGGGATACACCTGTATCTCCTCCTGCTATACTCCGTTCTGCCATCCCATTTGAAGCTCCTGATTCTATGACCGTCTTCTGAGGAGCTAATGCTTCTAATTTTTTTATTTGTCCTTCATTAAGTTTTTCTTCTTCTTTTTTAGTTGTTAGATATTCAATATATGTGTCAGTTTTTATATCATCTATTTTTTTAATCTTTTGTTTTACATCAGCTACTCTAGTTTCTATGTCAGCTGCCACTCCTTTAAATTCTGGTTTTGGCGCATTACTTTCGCTTCCTACACTTATTGCGCGGTCTATATCAACATAAAAAAAATTCGAATAGATTGGTTGTGTTTTTTTTTCTTTTTCTTCTTTTTTTTCTTCTATATTTGTTTTATAAGCATCATCCTTTTTAAAATCTTGCAAAAGAATTTCTGCTAGTTTTTCATTTAATTTCTTATCATCATCTTTGGCTGCGTTAATTTTATCACGACTTGTTTCTAATCCAGGAATTTGAGCATTCACATATTTTATATCCTCACCTATTTCTTTTTCACTTTTCTTAAATAAACCTTTCAATTTTATCCATTCTTCTTTTTCGAAATCTTTACCAGGCTTAAGTTTTTCTCTAAGTTCAACTAATGCCCCTGCCAAACTTGTACCATGATGATCTGGATTGCCATCTTTATGGTCAGTATCATAGCGAGGTAACTTTTTTTGATAAAAATCAAGAAAATCATCAATTTTTTTATCTCTTTTGGTTTCTTTTGTTTTATCCCTTTCAAAAAAACGTCCTGGATTTAATACATCATCAATTTTAGATACAAAAAGTTTGATTATATCCTTATCTTTATTTTTTTCTTCGGTAGTTTTTTGCAAAAAATCAATTTCTGCATTGTAAATTTCCCTCAATTTATCTTTGATAGACACTTCTTTTACGCTTGCTCCATCTTTCATATATTTTTTCTATTAGTGTTTTTAATCAATATTAGTTAATTGAAAGTAATTATAAAATTAATATTTCAATAAAAATTTTATTTTGCAATTTAATTTATACATTTTTCGTAATTAATTATGATAAATGTCCAAATTGCCAAACCTAGTAAATTCAGCGTCGAAAAATAATTCAATACTACCGACTGGGCCGTTTCTTTGTTTGGCGATAATAAATTCGGCCTTATGCGCCACTTGTTGCATTTCACTTTTCCATTTTTGGAATTTATCAACTTCATTTTCGGGCGGGCGCAATCTCTCTTTGTAATAACTATCGCGATAAATAAAAGCCACGACATCGGCATCTTGCTCGATCGAACCTGACTCACGCAAATCAGAAAGTTGTGGACGCTTATCTTCTCTTTGCTCAACTGCCCGCGATAATTGCGACAGAGCGATTACGGGGATATTAAGTTCTTTGGCGATCGCCTTCAAACCTTGCGTTATTTCCGAAACTTCTTGCACGCGATTTTCGGCGGAACGACTTGAAGATCCGCGAATCAATTGCAAGTAATCGATAACCAATAATCCTAAATTATTTTTGCGAAGCATTCTGCGCGCGCGCGTGCGGATTGCCGAGATTGAAAGCGCCGGCGTGTCGTCAATAAAAAAAGGCATTTTGGCGATTTCGGCGGAACGAGTGGCGATAACTTCCCACTCATTTTCACTAAGTTGCCCGGTACGAAATTTAGTGGCGTTGATGCTACATTCCATAGATAAAATCCGAGATGCCAACTGATCGGAAGACATTTCGAGCGAAAAAAATCCGACGGCTTTCAGATTTTTTTTATCATCTAAATTTGGATTTAAATATTTGCAAGCATTAACGGCGATGTTGATGGCAATTGCCGTTTTGCCCATCGAAGGACGCCCCGCTAAAATAAATAAATCAGATTGTTGTAATCCGCTCAACATTTTATCAAGGTCGGTGAAGCCAGTTGAAACGCCACTAATATGGCTGTCGCGCTTTCTAGCCAACACAGTTTTGTCGAGAGTTTCTTTGATTGAAAATGAAATATTACGAAAATCACTTTTGCCATTGCCACCTTTTTCGGCGAGATCGAATAAATTGGCTTCCGCCTGCTCTATTTGCTCTTGCGCGGATAAATTATTTTCAGTTTTATAAACACGATTAACGACATCTTCGCCAATCATAACCAATTTTCTTTTTAATGCTAAATCATAAATTACGCGCCCGTAATCGGCGATATCAAAAATTCCCGAAGCACTGGCAAGAAGGGTTGAAAGATATTTTGCGCCACCAACCGCTTTGATATTTTCATCATTTTCGAAAAATTGTTTTAAAGTAATTGCATTGGCGACGATACTAACCTTTTCAACATTATGAATAATTTGGGCATAGATTTTTTGATGTGACGGCTCATAAAAATGTTCGGGCAAAAGAAATTCTAAAACTCGCGATAAATATTCATTATTTAAGATAATTGTACCCAACAAAGATTGTTCAGCTTCTAGGTTTGAAAGCTCTGTTTTTAAGGTTTCTTGATTATTTTTATTGTCGACCATTATCTGAAATTTTATTAATTTAATTCATTATTTTTAATATTTTGAATTGTCTTAAAAAAAATTTGTTGTGCAAGAAGAAATTAGTTAAAAATGTAAAATTTAAAAATGTTTTGTTGCTAAATTTTTTAAAATACTTAAAAAAGAGAACTACTTTCTTAATCAAACTTTTCAAATTATGAGTTTTTTTCAATCAAGCCTTGATAAATCAGATAGCGCCATTTCTTCTGCCATTCAAAATGAATTAAAGCGTCAATCAAATCAAATCGAATTAATCGCTTCCGAAAATATTGTAAGCCGTGCAGTCTTAGAAGCTCAAGGCTCAGTCTTTACCAACAAATATGCCGAGGGTTATCCAGCAAAAAGATATTATGGCGGATGCGAATTTGCCGACGAAATCGAAAGTTTAGCAATCTCGCGTTTATGCGAGTTGTTTGGCGCCAAGTTTGCTAATGTTCAACCACATTCGGGTGCCAGCGCTAATTTAGCGGTTTATCTCGCACTCCTTCAGCCAAACGACACCATTATGGGCATGTCTTTGGCTTCGGGCGGACATCTTACTCACGGAGCACAGCGCACCATTTCGGGCATGTGGTTAAAATCCGTGCAATATGGCATTCGTCTTGATGATGGTTTAATCGATTATGACCAAGCCGAGCAACTCGCCAAAGAGCATAAACCAAAAATTATTATAGCGGGAATTTCTTCTTATCCACGCATCGTTGATTGGGAAAGATTCCGTAAAATCGCCGATGAAGTTGGCGCGATTTTAATGGTCGATATGGCTCACATTGCGGGATTAGTTTGCGCCGGTGTTTATCCTTCGCCAATCGGCATCGCTGATATCGTAACTTCAACAACTCACAAAACTTTACGCGGTCCACGCGGTGGCGTAATTTTAACCAATAATGAAGAACTTGCCAAGAAAATTAATTCTGCGGTTTTCCCTGGATTACAAGGCGGTCCATTGATGCATGTAATTGCCGGAAAAGCCGTGGCGTTCGCCGAAGCTCTTAAGCCTGAATTTAAAATTTACGCTAAACAAATTGTTGACAATGCGCAAACTTTGGCACAAACCTTGATGGATCGTGGCTTGAAAATCACCACGGGTGGCACCGATTGCCATTTGATGGTGGCGGATTTAACACCACTTGGAAATATTACGGGCAAAGAAGCCGAGCATTCTCTAGAAAGAGCAGGCTTGACTTGCAATAAAAATGCTATTCCGAATGACCCACGAAGCCCATTCGTGACTTCAGGATTGCGCTTTGGAACTCCAGCTGGCACGACGCGCGGTTTTAAACAAAAAGAGTTTCAACAGATTGGCAATATGATTGCCGATGTCTTATCGGGCTTTGTAAAAAATGGCTCTGAAAATAATCATGCATTAGAACAAGAAATCAAATCACAAGTCGAAATTTTGTGTAAAAAATTTCCAATTTATTAATCAAAAATTATAAATTTATGAGCGCCATTAAATTAGTTACTTCAAAACTCTCGCCCTTTGGTCATCGCGTTGAAATGTCCTTGATCGAAAAAAAAATTTCTTACGAAAAAGTCGATGTTGATTTAGCCGATAAACCCGATTGGTTTATTCAAGATTCTCCGCTCGGCAAAGCTCCAATTATTTATGGCAATGGTCGTCCACTTTTTGAATCAATCGCCATTTGCGAATATTTAGAAGAATCATTTCTCGATAATCCTCTCCACTCCAAAGATGTTTACACAAGGGCTTGGCATCGCGGTTGGATGGAATTTTCCAACGGCTTAATTTCTTCAATTTTTGCAATTGCATTTGCTTTGGATCAAAAAACTCTTGATGAAAAAATCGATGAAGCTCGTAAAAAAATTGCTAATTTAGAAAAATATTTAATCTCTGAGCCATTTTTTGGTGGTCAACAATTTTCATTAGTTGATATTTGTTTCGCTACCGCTTTCACTCCGGCAATGGTTATCCGCGCTAATTATGGAGTTGAGATTTTTGACGAAGGCAGTCGCACCGACAAATATATTCAAAAATTGATGGAGCGCGAATCCTTTGACAAAGTAATTCCAAGCGATTACGATACTGTCCTCAAAGATTTTTTAGAAAGAAAAAACTCACATCTTTTAAAGCTCGGCGATAATTCTTAATAAATAAAAAAACAATAATGAAAAATATCGCAAAAGTTATAGTCAAAGCCCATCACGAAAAACGCTTGATTGAAGGCAATCCATGGATATTCTCCAATGAAATTGAAAATTTTTCTTCATTAAAAAATCTTGAAAAAGGTTCGTTAATTGAAGTTGAAATTTATAAACAACCGCATTTTGCTTTGGCGTATTTCAACCCGCACAGCTTGATTTCGTGCCGTATTTTAAGTTATAATTCAGTCGAAAAAATTGATGAAAGTTTTTTTGTTAAAAAAATTAATAAAGCCAAAATTTTGCGTGAAAAATTTTTCGAAAAACCTTTTTATCGCCTCATAAATTCTGAAGGTGATCGCCTTCCCGGCCTTGTTATTGACCGCTTCGACAATATTTTTGTTTGTCAAATTTCTACCGCCGGCATGGAAAATTTAAAGCCATTTTTAATTTCGGCTTTGAAAGAAATTTTTCAAAATTGTCACATTCTTTTCAAAAATAATTCTGAACTTCGTGCTTTAGAAAAACTTGAATCAAGTGTTGATTTTGAAAGCGTCGACGATGTTGCGATTCCTGAAAAAATTACCGTTATCGAAAATGATTTAGAATTTACAATCGATTTAAAAAATGGACAAAAAACTGGTTGGTTTTTTGATCAAGCCGTCAATCGAAATTTCGTGGCATCTTTAGTTAAAGATTGCGATGTTTTTGATGGCTTTTGTTATGTTGGTGGCTTTGGAATCAATGCTGTCAAAGCTCAAGCTCGAAGCGTAATTTTTGCCGATAGTTCTAAAGAAGCTTTAGATTTAACTCGCGAAAATTGCCAAAAAATCGTTGAGAAATTTAATCCCGCTTGTGAAACTAGTTTTTACAATAAAAAAATCTTTGATTTACTTGAAGATGCTGAATTTCAAAAACGCAGTTTTGATGTTATCCTGCTTGATCCGCCAGCTTTTGTTAAAAATAAAAAAGATTTATTTTCGGGTCTGCGCGGTTACGAAAAACTCGTCAAACTCGCCTGCCCTTTGCTCAAGAAAAATGGTTATTTAATTATCACCTCTTGTTCGCATCATGTTTCTTCGCAAGATTTAGTTTTAGCGGTGCAACATGCATTGCATAAATCACACAAAAATGGCAAATTGATTCGCACCTACGGAGCAGGCTTTGATCACCCAATCCATCCTGCTTTAAAGGAAAATGAATATTTAAAATGCTTAACTTTTTTTATTGAATAAATATGAAAATATTAGTCACGGGAGCTCTTGGTCAAATCGGCTCCGAACTGTCGATTGCTTTAAAAAAAATTTACGGCGAGAAAAATGTTATCACTTCAGATTTACATTCTTCAAATATTAAAGATGAATTCCAACCTTACGAAACGCTTAACATCCTAGATAAACAAGCCTTGGCGAATGTTATTAAAAAACATGAAATCACCACAATTTATCATTTGGCGGCGATTTTATCGGCGACGGGTGAAAAAAATCCACAATTATGTTTCGATGTCAATATCATCGGTCTTTACAATGTTTTGGAAGTCGCTCGCGAATTAAAAATTAAACAAATTATTTGCCCAAGTTCAATTGCGGTTTTTGGCCCCGAAACCCCACGCGACAACACTCCGCAACAAACCGTGATTTTACCAAAAACCATGTATGGCCTTTCCAAAGCAAGTGGTGAGTTGCTTTGCGATTATTATGTACAAAAATATAATATCGATATTCGTGGGCTTCGTTATCCCGGATTAATTAGTTACAAAACGCCACCGGGGGGCGGAACGACAGATTACGCCGTTGAAATTTTTTACGAAGCTTTGAAAAATAAAAGTTATAAATGCTTTTTAAAACCCGCAACAACTTTGCCGATGATGTATATGAATGATGCCATTCGCGGCACGATTCAACTGGCTGAAACCGAGTTTAGTAAACTAAAAAATCATTCCAATTTTAATTTTGCCGGAGTAAGTTTTTCGTGCCAAGAACTTGCCGATGAAATAAAAAAACATATTCCTGAATTTCAAATTTCATATGAACCGGATTTTCGTCAACAAATTGCAGATTCATGGCCACAATCAATTGATGATAGCGAAGCCAAGAAACAATGGGGCTGGAAAGCGGAATATGATTTAGCAAAAATCACCGCCGATATGCTCACAAATTTGAAATTAAAATAACGAATTTTGTAAATAAGTAATCTCGAGATCACTCAATATTTTATATCTTCGTCACAAAATTTAAGAAAATTTCTTTTGTAATTTAGAAGTTTTTTTCCTACTCCCTGAGTTTCTAAAATCAAACATCTATTAAAATTCTTACAAGCCAATAAGTCTTTAGCCCCTATCTTTTATTTACTTGGATTGCCCCCCTCTTTCCAATCTAGATGCTACTGGTTTATGTGTTTCACCATTCGAAGCTTTATTATTGACAGGATTTCCATCCTTTATCATAGCAACTTTACTCTGATTATCTGACCTCACAGAGGAAGATAAATTCTGACCATTTTCCAATGTTTTATTTGAGTATTTTTCTATAAAAGACTCGGCAAAACCTGTTAATAATTCTGCTGATCCTATTGATGTATTATTTTTTTGTAAGTAACTTTCAAGAGAGTTAGTAAAGGACTCGACATATCTTGATACCTCTTCATTATTACCGATTGTATTAATAATTGTGTTTTTTAAAACTTCAGCATTTCTCCCTGATCTTTCATATTTTGATATAAAATCTTTTATTGTTTTGAGATTTAACATATTTTCTGGCAAGCCCTCTGAACTTGTGCTCTCTAAAACTTTAGGATCTAATGATTCTGGTTGTTTTATTGTTTCGACATTTAACATATTTTCTGGCAAGCCCTCTTTGGTTTTTGATTTTTGTTTAGAGGGGTCATTGAGTATTGAAGCCCAAAATGAAGGAGTTGGTGCGTGTGCTTTAGGGCCCTCATGATTTTGAGGTTGGCGAACTGATGCTGTTGCATTTATAGTTTTAGCTTCAGCTGAAGGTGTAGTTTTAGCTGAAGCTTTAGTTTTAGCTTCAACTTTTTGCACATCTAATTTCTTTATATTAACATCAATTCCTTGACCCTGAAGATAACGACTACTTTCTATCCAATTACCAGCTTGGTAAGGATTTAAGCTTGATGCGATAACTGGCGAAATATCAGGTGAAACAGATTTTCTTGCTTGTCGGGGCGGTGCATTATTTACTACAAAATAAGGTGATCTAGGCGATAATGAAAAAGATGATATAGGAGGGAACGAGGAATAATATATAGGAGGCCGATGGAAACCCCAAGAAAGTGAAGGATTCATTTATTTGTCCGCTAATAAATTTTAATAAATATTTTATAAAATTAACTAGAAATATTTTATTAATCAAGCACTTATTGTTTATTAGTTAAATTAAAATTATTTAACAAAATCAAACATTATTTGATGGTAAAAGTGGTAATAGCATTAGGTTTATCTTCAATCACAACCCCTAATTCACTAAGCTTGAGACGGATTTCATCGGCCTTAGCAAAGTTTTTTTCACTTTTATATTTTTGACGCAAAGCGATTTGATTTTCAACAAAATTTATATCAATATTTGTGTTATTATTTGATGATTTATCCTTCGAATCAAGAGCAATATTAAAAGTCGATTTATCAATATTATTTTTAATAAATTTTTTGCTAAAAATACCTAAGAATTTTAAATTTATAATAAAATCGGTTAATTTTTTTTGGCTTTTATTTTCTTTAAGTGCTTTTAATTGCGAATGCAGAAAAGCTAAAACTTTTGAGAAATTTAAATCATCGGCAAGAAAATTTAAAATTTCTGGCGAAGGTTTGTTTGGTTGATTTTCTAAAATTTTATCGAGAGATTCATCATTGAAAATTTCATGAAATTTTTCGAGAGTTTTTTGCGAATCTTGTAAAGCTTTTTGATTAAAATCGAACGGTTTGCGATAATGGCTTGAAAGCAACATAAGTCTGATTGTAGAGCCGTTAATTCCTGCCTTAATTAAATCATCAACGGTAATAAAATTTTTTAAAGATTTACTCATTTTTTCACCATCGACGGTTAAAAAACCATTATGAATCCAATATGAGGCGTAACAAGAGCCACGATGCGCCGAACAACTTTGAGCAATTTCGTTTTCGTGATGAGGAAATTGTAAATCCGCACCGCCTCCGTGAATATCAAAATTTTCGCCGAGAAATTTAAAACTCATCGCCGAACATTCAATATGCCAACCCGGACGCCCCTCGCCCCATGGACTTGAAAATATTGAAGAAATGTCATCATTCGACGAAGCTGGCTTCCACAATACAAAATCTAAGGGATTTTTTTTGTAATCGGCAATTTCGATTCGCGCGCCCGAAATTAATTCATCGATTTTACGATTAGATAATTTGCCGTAATCTTTGTAAGAAGAAACATCAAACAAAACATGTCCGTCTTGAATATAAGCGTTATTATTGTCGATAAGCTCTTGAATCATTTGAATAATTTCAGGAATATTTTCGGTAACTTTTGGCTCGAATGTTGGCTTTAAAACATTTAGAGCGCTGATATCGTCGTAAAAAAATTGCAAAATTTTTTGCGTTAATTCTTGAATTGAAATATTTTGCTCTTTGGCCGCTTGATTGATTTTATCATCAACATCGGTGATGTTGCGCACATAAATTACTTTATCAAAAATTTGTAAAAAAAAACGATAAAATAAATCGTAAACTACAATTGAACGAGCATTGCCAAGATGCGGACGGTCGTAAACCGTAGGACCACAAACATACATTTTTAAAACATTTTCTTCAAGAGTTTTTAATTCTTGATTTTTGTTAGTTAATGTGTCAAAAATTTGTATAGTTTCTGCGCTTTTAAAACTCATTTTATTAATGCGGATAAAGTTCTTTAATAATTCTATTGCGTAAATAATTTTTATTTTTTACGCCAGTATATTTGGTGATGACCTCGCCATTACGGCTAATTAGCACCGTAAAAGGAATATGCCCTGAATATTTAATATTTTTCTTAAGCAAAAATTCAATAAAACCATCTTTAAAAAGCAAATAATTTGGTTGAAAATAAACATCGCCAAAATTATTTAAGTAATTGGTGAGCTTTTGCACTTCTAAGTTGCGATCGATTGCTAATGCCATAACTTTCAAATCGGTATTTTGAAATTCACGAGAAATTTCATTAAAAACTTCGAAATTTTTTGAACAAACTCCGCACCAAGTTGTATAAATATAAAGCAAAATTGGCTTGTCATCGAAATTCTCAAACTCAATGGCAACTTGAGCTGTGGTCATGCCAACCGGCTGTTTATCATTAAATTTTATATTTAATGATTGCGGAATTTTCACATCGTAATTTGCAATATTTTCAACAAAATATTTCCACAAAATTAAACCAATTGAAAGCCCAATTATAATCGATAAGAACAACATTTTTTTTGAATCTTTTTTGTTATTTTGACGATATTGATTTATATCGATAATTTTATTCATTTTATGTTATACAAATTTAATTTAAAAAAATAGAAATATAGCATTTTGAAATCTAACTTTATCTTTCGATTTTCAAATTAAAATGGTATATTTTTAAAATTTTACTACAAATTTAAAAAAATTTTTTTATAGTTTTTTAGGCTATTTCTTTTGTCATGCAAGTTTTTTTTAAAAAAGTGATTATAAAAATTAAAAATCTAGAAATTGAATGCAATATTGGAGTTTATGATTGGGAAAAAACTTTTAATCGCAAGCTAATTATCAATATTGAAGTCGAAACTTTAAACGAAAAATCATGTGTGAGCGATGATTTAAAAGACACTCTCGATTATGATATTATTTACAAAAATATTAAGCAAATTGTCGCCACCAAAAAATATAATTTAATAGAATGTTTGGCGAAGGATATTTTAGAAATGATATGCTCTCAAGACTTGATTTCATTTGCTCGAGTTGAGATTGACAAAATAAAAGTTTTTGAGGATGTTTATTCCTGCGCGGTGATTTTAGAAAAAAAATTGGATTAATTTTTAATTATGAAAGAATCAGAAATTCAAGTAATTTTAAATGACTTTAAAAATTATTTTCGCTTGCGCAAAATATTATCTTTTTTGTGTTATTTTTTAATTTATATTTCAGTGAGTTTTTACTTTTCTAACTTTTTTGAAAAGAAGCGCACGGTTACAATTATCAGCCAATTAAACGATAAACAAAAAACTCTTAATGCCGAAAAAGTTATGATTAATCCACGAATCAACATTAAACATGATGATGGAAAAATCTACCATATCAACGCCAAGAAGGCTTTTCATCCAAGTGATGAAGAAGTTGTTTTGCAAGAAGTTTTTGCAAATTCAGAAATCGGCACAATTAGCGCCGGCGAATTGCTAGTTAAAGATGAAGGCAATCATTTAATTTTTTCAAAAAATCCTGTTTTAATTCTTAATAAATAATTTATGAATAAATTTGGCAATATTTTTAATTTTACAACTTTCGGCGAAAGTCATGGCGAAGCAATTGGCTGTGTTGTTGATGGCTGTCCTTCATTACTCGATTTAAATGAGTTAGATATTCAAAAATATCTTGATAAACGCCGACCGGGGCAATCAAAATTTACCACTCAAAGACAAGAAAGCGATGAAGTAAAAATTTTGTCAGGAGTGTTTGAAGGCAAGACAACAGGCACGCCAATCGCTTTGTTAATTCAGAATCAAGATCAAAAATCACAAGATTACGGCGATATAAAAGATAAATTTCGCCCTTCTCACGCCGATTACACTTATTTCAAAAAATATGGCATTCGTGATTATCGTGGCGGTGGCCGTTCTTCGGCGCGTGAAACCGCAATGCGCGTTGGCGCGGGAGCGATCGCACGAAAAATTACTGAGAAAAATAACATTGAAATTTTTGGCTATATTTCACAAATTGGCGAGAAAAAAATTGATTATAATTCGATTGATTTCAACGAAATCAACAATAATGAATTATTTTGTCCTGACAAAAAAGCCGTCGGCGAATTCAGCGATTACTTGCTCGATATTCGCAAAAAAGGCGATTCGGTCGGAGCAATTGTTGAAATAGTTGCGCGTAATGTGCCAATTGGTTTGGGAGAACCAATCTATGATAAATTAGATGCGCGACTCGCCAGCGCCATGATGTCAATTAATGCGGTTAAAGGGGTTGAAATTGGTTTTGGTATGGCAAGTGCTGAACTTAGAGGCTCTCAAGTTGCCGATGAAATGTTTAACGAAAATGGCAAAATTAAATTCTCTTCAAATAATTCTGGCGGAGTGATTGGCGGAATTTCTTCGGGACAAGATTTGGTGGTTCGCTTTGCAGTGAAGCCCACCAGCTCAATTTTAATTCCTCGAAAAACTGTCGATATTAATGGCAATAATTGCGAAATTATTACTAAAGGTCGCCACGATCCTTGCGTTGGAATTCGTGGGGTTCCAGTTGGCGAAGCCATGATGGCATGCGTTCTAGCTGATTTTCTTTTAATTAATAAAGCTAGAAATTATCAGGGTTAAATATTTTGCCATGTTTTTTATTCTAGCAATAATTTAATTATTGACTATCGATAAGACCGCCCCCCACCCGTCCTTCTAGCTTCTTGGCCTGCAAAAACTATACCTATATTAACCCCATCATTACTCTCATTTCTTAATTTCTTATCTCTACTTTTAATTTTTTCTGGATTAATAAATCCTTTAATTAATGTTTTCATTTCTTCTGAGACATTTTCCAAGTTTTTTTTGCAAAGATAGCCATATACTACTCCATCTCGTCTTAAACAATCAACATTCGCACCAGCTTTAAATAAAGCTTTAGCGACTTCAGTAAAATTATTTTTGCAAGCCGTATAAATAGGCGCCTCTCTATTTATTGTGGATAGATCTAAATTAGCTCTTGCCTTAATCAATTCTTCAACGACTGGTAAATAACCTATTTGACAAGCCAAATAAAGAGGGGTCACTCCATCTGATGCGCAGGCATTTACATCAGCTTTATTTCCGTCAAGATCTCCTTTAATCAAAGCTTGAATGATTTCGATATTACCACTTGTGCAAGCAAAATGAAGAGTAGTTTTATTATTGTTTGCATAGGCTTTTAAATCAGCTTTTTCTCCATCAGCTCTTCCTTCAATCAAAGCTTTAAAGATATCGGCAAAACCTTTTGAACAAGCAAGATGAAGGGGGGTCGCTCCATCTGATGTGCGGGCTATATTTAAATTAGCTTTTGCATCAATCAAATCTTGCACACTTTCTAATTGACCATGTAAGCATGCCATAAAAAGAGGAGTTACTCCATCCGATACTTCATCTGTTGCGGGGGCTATATTTACATCAGCTCCTCTTTTAATTAAAGCTTTAACGATGTTAATTTTACGAGTTTGACCCAAATAAGTAGAGGCTTCTCCTTTAGGATTTTGACAAGCCAAATAAAGAGGGGTCGCTCCATCTTTTTTGACTTTATTTACATCAGCTTCTTTATCAATCAAAGCTTGAACGATTTCGATATTACCACTTTCACAAGCAACATGAAGTGGGGTCGCTCCATCTTTT
>Ga0209443_1000236_pt1 | contig 36882 bp, 48 predicted proteins | sample LauGreBMM110DCMD_2_FD_187571 | JGI IMG/M metagenome (GOLD analysis project Ga0209443, IMG submission 187571) | Freshwater lake microbial communities from Lake Michigan, USA - Su13.BD.MM110.DCMD (SPAdes) (version 2) | ecosystem: Environmental > Aquatic > Freshwater > Lake | place: Lake Michigan... | reverse complement strand
TGGCACAGGCTCTCGATTATATCCACTGACACAAACCATCAACAAACAGTTGTTGCCTGTGTATGATAAGCCCATGATTTACTATCCTCTGAGCACGTTGATTACTTGTGGTATCAGTGAGATTTGTATCATCAGCACACCAGAGGATATTGGTAAGTATGAAAAGTTGTTTGGTGATGGCGGTGCGTTTGGGTTAAGTATAAAATACGAAGTGCAATACAAACCGAGAGGTATTGCCGAAGCATTTTTGATTGCCCAAGACTTTATTGCAAATGACAGTGTGGGGTTGATTCTGGGCGACAACATCTTTCATGGTGTGGCTAACATGAAACCTGTACTGGATGGTGCTGTTATTTTTGCTTACCACGTCAACGACCCAGGTGCATATGGGGTTGTGGAGTTTGATGCATCAGGTGCCGTAATCAGCATTCAAGAAAAGCCATTGATCGCCAAAAGCAACTATGCTGTGCCGGGCTTGTATTTTTATGACAACAACGCTGTAAAATACGCCAATCAACTCAAACCATCCAAACGAGGAGAATTGGAAATCACGGATCTCAACAACATATATCTACAACAAAAGAAACTTAATGTCATCAAATTCCCAAGAGGAACTGCTTGGTTGGATGCTGGAACGCCAGAAACATTGTATCAAAGTGGTGCGTATATTCAAACTGTGCAACAACGACAGGGTATAAAGGTGGGTTGTGTTGAAGAAGAGTGTTTCAGAAAAGGGTTCATGAGTAAAGAACTGCTGCAAAAAAGAATTGACAATTTACCAAACAGTGAGTATAAAACATATCTACAAAATTTAATATCATGATTATATTATTCGGTGCAAACGGCTATATTGGTAGCGAATTCGCTCAACAACTAAAAGACGCTGGTACTCTGGCTTTCTTCTGGCCAGACACACACAAAACCACATTTGCTGACTTGGAAAAGTGGTATGCAAGTATAAACTATCCAATTATTGATGCTGCAATCAATGTTGCGGGATACACGGGCAAACCCAACGTAGATGCTTGTGAACTTGATAAAGCAGCCGCTGTACACGGCAACATTGTGTGGCCTACAATATTGACTGATTGGTGTATCCTAAATGATATTCCATTGGGTCATGTTAGTAGTGGGTGTATTTACACGGGTAAAAAACCAGATGGTGGTGGGTTTACAGAAGAAGATGCTCCAAACTTTAGTTGGGACCAAAACAATTGTAGTTTCTATAGTGGCACCAAAGCAATGGCAGAAAAAATTGTGGCTAAGTGGGAAAGTAGCTATATTTGGCGATTGAGAATTCCATTTGACCACAACGATGGACCCCGAAACTATATCAGCAAGATGTTACGATATCCAAAGTTGTTGCAAGCAGAAAATAGTATTTCAAACAAACAAGAGTTTGTATCTGCGTGTATTGCTACAATCAACAAGAAAGTGGCATATGGCATCTATAACGTAACCAACACTGGCCACATCACCACCGATGTCTTGGTCAAGAAGTTGCAACAAACAATTGCCAAAGATCGTAAATTTGAATTGATTGACGAAGCAGAACTGTATCAACACTTTACCAAAGCCCCGCGCAGTAATTGTGTGTTGGACAACAGTAAACTACTAGCCACAGGTATCAAAATGCGAACTGCGGATGAAGCGGTAGATCACTGTTTAACAAATTGGGTACCGAAGTAAAATTACTATCAATAACAAAGCTTTTGGATTGATATTTCCAACAATCGTGTTAACTCCGTGGAATGATACTTTGAATGCAACTATTGGATCATATTTATAATATGTGCCAATTAGGATCTATTCCAAATTAGCAAAGGATCTGCTGCTCGCAGAAGAAAAATCGTGCGCAAAACTGGTGAGTAGTGGTGCCATTTACAATGTGTATGTGGAATGTTGTCACCCAGATAAACCACGACGTAATTGTGTATTTTTAGCAAAAGAGAGAGGTGTGGTGGTGGCTTGGGCAATCATCAAACTTGATAAAAAAGCTAAATGGCAATTTATGGTTTATGTCAAAAGAAAATATCGGCGACTTGGTATAGGCACAAAGCTGTATAATCGTGCAAAGAAATACATGCACTTAAAAGACAAAGAAATTACAGTGTATCGAACCGGCAACACCAATACCAAATTTTTTGATGCTATACGGTACCGCTGTTAATAACCGTTTTGTCGCAAAAATCCTATACCAAAACCCAATAGCAGTACTTTGATACCCCAATATGCGTGTGTTGAAACAAATGAAACTGTTGTTGGAGCATTAAACGAATATGTGGTGGTCTTTTCTGAATCTCCCAACTCTGTAAGTTTACTCACTTCAAAATAAGGAACAAATAGGTTGACACTGAAATAGTTATACCATGATTTTTCAAAATTTAGTTGAATACACGCCCACGTAAAATGTAACTTTGGTTTATAATCCATATATCTTATATATCAACAACTTTACCATCAAAGTATGCTTTGCATCCCAAAACGGCATCTATTTCAAAAAATCCCACTCCGGCCTCATTGAGCATAGATGTTGTAGCAATATGATGTCCTTTCCATTGATCACGCACAATTGACTCTGTTATGTCAGTAAACTGCTTGTGAACATACACACATTTTATACCAGACTGAATTACACCTCTGGCACAATCTGCACATGGCATGGCATTGGTGTATAAAGTTGCGTTTTCGGTGCTAATACCATATTTTGCGGCACTATAAATGGCATTGCGTTCGCCGTGTTCGTACCATTTATATTTTTCTGGACGTTCGTGACGCCAAGTAACACCATCGTCTACACCTATCGGTATACCATTATATCCAGTGGAAATGATGCGTTTGTCTTTTACGATGATTGCTCCAATTTTTGTCTTGGGATCTTTGCTTTTGCTTGCTACCCAATAAACTCCTTGTAAAAACCACTCGTTCCAGTCTGGTGGAGTATAGTTGTCTAGATTCATGACATTAATATGTGTTTGAGTGACAAAACTGTATCAGGATCATTGCTACCTCCTTGCATAACCGAAGTTATCATTTTATTATTAATGCCCTTGTATGGAATTCTGTGTGACTCGTTGTAACCATAAACGTATGTCAGCAATGACACAACAGTTTCTTTATCGGCAACAAAATTGGTCCACTGTGCAAGTTCAAACGCACGTTTCCACGCATCAGTCTCAGTTTGCATTCGATATTTGGTAACAAAAACACAATTTTTACCACGGTTTTGATTCCACAAAAGTCGATTAACATTTTGAAATATCAAATGTGATTCGTTGAGAACATGACCAATCTCATGTAATGCGCTAAAATAGGTTTTAATGGACCGAATCTTTTTATTTATATGAACACTTTTATTCAACAAATTAGCCATGGGCTTACTCCTACTATGTTGAACCTTTATTTCGTGTGTATTGCAAAGGTCGAAAATGTGTTCTTCGTATTTGGTCATTCACAAATACTATACCACGCAATCCACGATTGTCAAGGTACATCGTTTTGTTGAATATTAATATTACCAATATAACCAGAGTCAGCATTACGGATTGCTATTGAATGTACATTGTACACTTTTCCGTCTCGGGTAACCAATCTAAATGATATATGTGAATCACGTTTATCGATTATGGCACTGTTCCACTCGTTCACAATTCGCTCACGATCGTCTTCATGAACAATGTTGCGCCAACCGTTACCCAAAAAGAAAGCGATATCGTGACCACTTAATCTACAATATTTATCATTGACCCATGTACAATTGCCAAGCGGATCTGATTCAAAAATTGGTTCATCCCTATTATCCAAGATCCAACGTTGGCGATGACTGATCTGTTTGGTCATTTTGGTATTTTCTTCCAACTTAGACTCTATTGCCACTACTTTATCTTTGATGCTGCTGCCATGATTGGGTGTAATTTCTGAATATATTGTTTCGACCATGGTATGAAGTCTGGTCAAGTTATTGTATTCTTTCTTGATCTTCTTGACAACAAATTCTGAGATCTTGTATACGATCCCAGCCGCCGCCGAGGCAGCAATAATGATTTGAAAATAATCATAAGTACTTTGCCAGTCAGAATGTCCCATTCTACTTAATTTTGCAACATACTCGACAGAATTAGTTAAGTCCATACGATGATATAAATATCAACAATTATATCATAAACAAAAAAACTCTGGATGTTCACCAGAGTTTTTTTTATTTTAGTTGACAGATGTAAATTAATAACATCGTTCAGTCCCACAAATCATCGTAATATTCGGCAAACAGCAACAATCCTTTTTGTTTGCGTTTATTTAATTCTTCTGATTTAATGAAGTAATTGTTCCACAACATTTTTTCATGATCTGATTTTTCTCGACCAATCCAATTACAAATATCTTGATCTGGTTTACGATTTGAACACAGCAATTCATCGGGCACTGGGTTAAATTTATCCTCATCACACATATACTCAAATGTCCAAATAATTTCGTCGAGTATTTGTTCCCAACGTTTGCTACCAAATTCACTGACATCAACACACGCTACACCTTTGATGTCATACAGATCGCCACACAATCTCGAAGGAATGCCGTGTCGTCGCATTTTCTTGAAATGTTTTAGATGTCGTAGTATATACTCACTGAATGTGTGTGATAGACTCCAACAGTCGCGATCGGCTACACCATATCTCAAACGCTGATATGTTGCCTTGATGTTCATACGAGCATCACACAGCTTGTAGTGTATTCGCCAACCATATGGGATTTTATCAATTACAGCGTCCCAAAACTTATTGAATATGTGCATTGTATAATCCGAACGATCACTATGTGGTGGTAACTGCGCAAGATCGGCCGGTATACCTCCAATAAACGTTTCTTGTTTTGGCTCTGGCAGACGAAAATCAAAAATCAATTGGTATGGTGTCATATTATTTAATATAACACGTTGTGAAAAATTGTCAAGAACAAGTTTTGATTTGATCTTTGTTAAATGTGTGGTACTATTTATTGACAAGTATATGGAAAATTTTAGCGGAACAATACGTGGCATTCGCTTTCTAATCAAAGACGCAAGTACCGTCAGAATTTGGAAACCCACCGATATGACGCTGGAAGATTTCAGACCTCAGTGTAATTTGGTTGTAAAATATATCATCGATGAAGGATTTTACAGCAAAAAAAAATGCAAGGTGGAAATCGTGTTTTAGAATAATATGTTAAATTTACTACATCTACCCCAACATAAAAAGTTTCCGGAAATAGCCAAAGCAATTATTGAGATTCCAAAAGATACCAATACCAAGTATGAATATGATGCTGAAAGTGGTTTGGTCAAACTGGATCGTTGTTTAATCAGTTCATTACAATATCCGGCAAGCTATGGATTCATACCCAACACTCTTGCTGATGACGGCGATCCCGTGGATGTATTGATATATAACACAGTGCCATTGGTTCCACTATCGTTGGTGGAAGTAAAAATCGTGGGTGCATTGATGACTTACGATCATGGTAAAAAAGACTATAAGATACTGGGCGTTCCCACATACAACCCCAATAATTATAATGATATTGATGATTTGGATCCCATGTTTTTAACAGTGTGTGGTGATTTCTTTAGACTCTACAAAAAAGTCAACAAAAAACCAAATCCCGTCAAGATCAAAGGTTGGATACATCACAAAGATGCTCAAAATTACATCAAAAACCTTCTTCTATCTTCGTGACTTCTCCAAGTTTAAGAACCACTTTGTTTTTCATCAAAGAATGTATGGTTTTGTACATACGAGGATTGCGTTTTTTGATTTCATCTTCGAGTTCAAATGATAACGGAATGGCGTCGTAGGCACTCGCATTCTCCATCAATGTTTTTGTGCGAATAAGATAGTGATTATCAATTTTGTTGGTATCCTTGACTTTGTAGACTTTTATCAACAACCCAAAAGCAGGATCAGGAACATCGTCCACATGACCACCAGTTGTTGAGAAAAAGTCAACACCGTTGGGATCTTTAAGTTCAATCATATCCACTGAGTCGGCACGTAGTGTGTGTGTGAATAAATGTTCTACACATCTGGTAGCTGCCTCAATAAGCTGATATTCAGCATCAAAGTCTTTAGATTTCTCTAAAGAAACCTTACACTTCCAATTTGACCCTTCAACTATGTAGTGTTCAAGTGCCATCCTTAATAACTATCAGCGGGTTTGCCACTTACATCATTATAATAAATAAGAGATGTTGGTTCATCGCATGGTAATTTACCGGGTCTGGTCAAAAAGTCAAAACTATAGCTATATTTACCAATATGTGCCAATCGAATCGTAGTATCGCATAAAATGGTGTGTCCGGCTTGTTTTGCTCTGTGACAGAACGCAAAATCTTCACCAACATAATCTTCACCAATAATCATGGGTAGAAACCAAGGATGCACAGTATATTGTCCACCCCAAATCTTTACCGGTTTCATGTTGAATTTTCGTTTGATATCCTCATACACTGATAAATGTGTATACATGAATCCCGTTGCTGCATATTCAACTTCATACAAAGCACCATCACGACCAAACAATACCTTATCAAAATCGGAATGAAACTTGGTTGTTAACGCAGGCCATCCCTTGACTGTGTATGCTGCTGTCTGAAACGGATATTGTCCTTTAAGAGCACAGTTTCTGTTGATGATACGATAAACGTCGCCTGGATAAAAAGCAACGTCGCTGTCAATCCAAAACAAATGTTCGTAGTTTTCATCAATAGCTTGCTGTGCCATTACACAACGACCCTGATCAATTGCGCTAAATCCATACTTACGATACACTTTAATACCGTCTTTTTCCAACTGTCGTAATGCTTCATCACATGCTGGTTCAATGTGTGAACCAACCGGCACCAGAATGATGGTTTTTGCCTTAATGTCATCCGATAGCATATTTTCATTGGGCAAAGCAACCACAGCTTCTGTCTTGGGCTTTTTAGTAAACAGCATAACAAATATACATAGTCCATACTGATTGTTTTTGATTATTTTAATAATCTGGATAGTATATATTCAGTATATGATAATAACCAATCTGTTGACCATACTAAACCAAATCAGAATTTACCATTGGCAAACCCGTGGTAAAGGTAGTTTTGCCCAACACAAAGCGTTGGATAAAGCATACGGTGAATTTTCAGATCTGATCGACTCATTTGTTGAAATATTTATGGGGAAGTATGGTAGAATCACGAGTAAAGATGGATTTACCATTACATTAATTAATTATGAAAATCAAAATTCGCCAACAGAATTCTGTGATAAATATATTGAGTATTTGACGGTTACTTTACCAAAAGAACTCAATGTTGAGAGTGACACCGATTTGCTTAACATCCGCGATGAAATGTTGGGACAACTAAACAAACTCAAGTACCTTCTAACTCTAGAATAATAACACAATATTATGACAAAAACTATTTCAATCATAGGTGTTCTGATGCTGACCCTTCTGATGGGTTCGGGTGTTTATTACAATAAATACAAAACTCAGACCAATCTCTACAATCAACAAGTGATTCAAAATCACAGCCTCACAAATCGTATCAACTCTCTCAATAATGACGTGGATGGATTATCTAATTTGGTAAAACATTATGGTGTTAAATTTTCCGAAATACAAACAAATTTACAATCACTTGCAGTACTGGTAACAGTGTTGCAAAAAGACAGTGGTGACAAAGAAACCAAGATCACTCAGCTACTCAATGAAAAAACAGCATTGGAAGCTGATTCCAGAGTTCTACGCAACACAATAGTAAAACTGACCGGCGACATCAACGTACTCAATCAAAAATTACATGTGGTCGGCGGACACACAGAGAGTGTTCAGTTGGATACGATGTTGGAAAAGATCAAGAGTCTAACACAAGAACGCGACACTCTGTATGTCAAGTTGAAAGAATACGAAGCCACTATCGCACAATTGAAGCAAGAAAATGGCAAATTGGCATTGGTAAAACGCCAAGACTTGGAAAAATTGGGCTACAAGTTTCCAAACAATGTAGGTGAAGCCAATAAATCTCATTATTTAATCACGGTAAATGTTTATGATGGTAGCATTGATGAAGTAAAGTTACAAGAACCAAAAAAAGAAAATGTTGGGGTAGCAACACCCAAATCTCAAAAGAAGCCGGGATTCTGGAAACGAGTACTTGCGCGATAATACTACTAATTCATAATCATCGTTGATATTTATAACCATGGAGAAAAACATCAAATACGCTGTAGTCAAGTTTCTCAAGTTCCTACATGACCAACTTGATATCAATGCACCATTCAAAGTAAAGTTTACCAGTGTGCGAGACGGCGATCTCAAGACCTATGCTTACTATGATAAAACAAGTGGTGACATGAAGGTTTACACCAATGGTCGTGGATTGGCGGATGTGTTGCGTAGTGTTGCGCATGAAATGGTGCATCACCTACAAAACCAACGCCAACAACTCAATGTTCAACACCCAGATGTGGGTGGTCAAGTTGAAGACGAAGCCAATTCAGTTGCTGGCCAATTAGTGAAAAAATTTGGGTATGCAAACCCCGACTTGATGATTTATTCTTTGCAATTCCCACTTGACAAACAAGAGTAGTGTGTTAGTATATTGTATACATGACAAATATACAATCAGTTGATAATCCACAATACTATTTCAAAATCGAAGATCTACAACACATCTTTGAAAAGCATAATCTTCGTCCAGAACATCCGGTTGATTATGCAAAATTTGTGCAAGATATTAATGAAATTTGTAGTACAGTAAATTACGTACTATCTGACGCAAGTTACACAATTTCAGATCGACCTGAACGAGTTCCACACAACAATTTTAACATCTATTACGATGAAGCCGGAACTACAAACATACCTAAAAAGTAAATTCCCGAAGCTGTATACAGAGTGTGGTCAAGATAATCCGTTCGAGTTATTTGGGTTTGAATGTCAAGATGGTTGGTTTAGACCAATTCTGTGGTTGAGCAGATATCTACAATCTTATATTGATCAACAAAATAACTCAGCTGAAAAATATCCCGATCAGTATCTATCTGTCAAGCAAATCAAAGTGGTGCAAGTCAAAGAAAAGTTCGGCACACTTAGATTTTATGCTGATGGTGGTAATCAACACACACAAGGTGTAATTTCATTTGTGGAATATATGAGTGGGTTTATTTGTGAAACCACTGGCCAAACTGAGAATGTGGGTTACAATAAAAATGGATGGATTAAAACACAGCATAAAAGTTTAGCAAAAGGACAAGACTTTTATGCTGTGGATGACACAGAATTGCAACAAATTTTGAGCAAGCAAACCGAATTTAACTTTGATTCGTCACCAAAAGACTGATATGTATAGTGTAAGTTATGCATCTATACAAAAACCCAAGACCACAGTTGACGGATATTGGTGATGACGAAGAAATTATCATAACCAAGCCCAGTCGCGGGCTAAGCCAAGTTCAAGGCAACGAAATATACTTCTATAGTGATGTCTCACTTGGAAGTGTTTTTTCTTTGAACAAGGCATTATCTGATCTGGAAAAACAAATGTTGATCACCCAAATTCAATTGGGTATGCCCAAACCCCCACACATCAAACTATTCATCAATAGTGACGGTGGCGAAATATTCAGCGCATTTACAACGGTGGATCGTATCATCAGCAGCAAAGTACCTGTGCATACATATGTGGAAGGTATTGCTGCCAGTGCCGCCACATTGATCAGCGTATGTGGTAGCAAACGATACATTGGCAAGAGTGGTGTGATGTTGGTACATCAATTACGCAGTTGGTGTGGTGGTACACACGAAAATCTCAAGGATGAAGCCAAAAATCTTGATATGTTGGCTGAACAAGTTACCCAGATTTATTTACAACACACCAAGTTCAGTAAAGCCGATCTTGAAGAAATTTTGAAGCACGACATTTATTTGAATGCCAATGAATGTGTCAAGTACGGTTTGGTCGATTTTATACTATAAAATAATATAACTCGACAAAACCCTTCGTCTGGTTGGTTGACTACTTATTACTATGAGTAAGCAACGGTCCAAAGAAGGGTTTATTTATATAGTCAGCAACAGCAACTACCCCGATTACTACAAAATCGGGGTTACTACTGATATATCCAGTCGTTTGCGCACATACCAAACGGGTAGCCCACACCGCAATTTCAAGATGGAATATTACATTTTTCACCCAGATTGTTATGCAGCAGAACAACAAATTCGCGAAAATATGCACTATTTTGCATTGGAAATTAAAAACGAGTGGTTTAGGATTGATCTACACATGGCAAAAACACAATTGGACGCATCACTAGTGGAAGAAAAATTTCCACTTGACATTGTATAAAAAGAGTCTATACTAAGGGAAGTTATGGAAACCAGTATCATCAACAAAACTATTTGCTTGAACCTTAATGCCAATTGGCAGCCTGTGGGTTTCAAGACCGTGAAAGACGCAATCGTTGATCTTTGTAGTGGTGAGAGCCATGATAAGCCAACCAGCATGGCTCTGGACATTGATTATGAAGTTGATGATAATGGTGAGCCAATCACAACCCAGGCAAAGAGTATGAATCCTGTGACGTGGAGTGAGTGGTTGACGTTGCCGATTCGTAGTTGGGATCCTGTGGTTCGTAGTGCTCGATTAACGATACGTGCTCCAACTGTGATCATTGCTACAAACTTCAATAAGATGCCTGTTAAGCGTTTTAATGGCAGGCCTAGCAAGGATGCAATCTATCGCCGTGACAATGGTATGTGTCAATACACAGGTCGTAAGATTGAGCGACAGAGTGCCACAATTGACCACATCGTGCCTAGCAGCAAAGGTGGTGGTGACAGTTGGGAAAATCTTGTGCTGTGTAGCAAGGAAGTCAACAGCAAAAAGGGTAATAAACTTAACAGTGAAGTTGGTTTGAAGCTGCTGCGTAATCCAGTTGCTCCATCACCGATTCCTTTGTATGCCACCATTCGTGAGGCGCGTCACTTTGACTGGACTCACTTTTTGATCAAATCATAAAGATTTTTGAAATGTTTGTATCATCATTATTATATGTAAATATATGATAATGCGCTCATTACAAACAATTCAAATAGACGGTCAAGAAATTGAATTAACAATGGAGCTAATTCAGTTTTATTTGAAAGAAACTCATAGACGCACTGTTAAAAAAAGAGCAGTAGAAAAGTTCTTCAACAATCTCATGGTGCAATTTCTATTGGTCGATAAAATGTAGAAGGGGTGATGGAATAAAAACCATCACCCTTTTTAGTTATATAGGCACCATATTTATGGTCGTTCTGGCGATGGACCATCAACACAGATAATGTATCTCATAGCCACGGTGGGTGTGTTGTTGGTCACTGACGGTAGCTCATTTTTGCTGTATGTGCTGGCTCTTAGATCGGGCAATTGAAACGTTGTCTTGCCATCGCCACCATATGTTGGTCCCATAAGTGAATATAGTCGTGGATAGCCAGCAATGCTCAGTGACTGACCTTCACAGAGCATGTAACCAACCGGAGCATAATTACCTACAAATATTTTGACTGCGCCTAAAAATTCATCCATAAACTATATTTTCTACTCGTATATATATGTATTGGATGATCGTTGATTGATATGTATTTTATACTACAAAATCACACACCATAAAAATGAAATTTATAATAACAATAACAGGGCCCGCCATGATGTATCGATTGGATCTCATCAAGAAATCTAGCCCAAATATTATTAAAGAGTATGTAATTATTTTTACCGATCGGTATTCCTATAACTTGTACGCGGAAAAGAATTATCACCACGATTTTAATTTTGTCATAATAGATGACATTCGAAATAATTTTCCTATTAGTTTAGAATATGAACGCATATTAGAATTACCCACCGAGGAAGAATATTTCAAAAATCTACATACTTTTTATGGCGGTGATAATAAAAAGCGGTATCCATATGATATACATCGTTTTATATTACCGTATTTAGCAGAACATAATATTTTGAATTTTGCTATTATTGACTCTGATATGATTTTGAATAACGATGTTGATTTTCTAAAAAAGTATTTTGAATCGATTCCAAAATTTTATTTTTATATGCCGCTTCAAGCTACTGATCAACAATTACGAATGCAAAAAAGATTATGTGTATTTATTAAGAACCAACATCTCTATCCCGACATAAATTTTAATGTGCAACAAATAAATCAAGCCGATGGGTGGATCCGAGGATTCCATTTTAGTTCCAAAGAAGATTTATTGTTATTATTTAATATATGGAATGGAGCAATTGAGGAGTATTTTACTGGTCACTACCCTCATATTGGTGGCGGAAACGTTATTTTAGATGTAGCATTTGTGTGTCCGTATGCAATGCAATTTTTCAAAAGTAAAGGATATAAATTTGAAGATTGCCATCTAACACGCACAATCAATTATAAAAACTGTTACCACCATTGTACTCGACCAGAAGATACAATTTATTTTGGGAACAGAGGTGGGTGGGCACATTATAATTTTGATTATTCGGATAGGAGTACCATTTCTAATTTTATAAAAAACAATAAACACCAATTACGAATGTATTATAACAACCATGTACCCATAATAGACATAACTGATACTCATGTTTATACCAACATAGTTGACAACTTATAGTGCTGATGGATAGAGGTAATAATATATGAATCTTAATTTTGATAGTTCAATAACAAACAATAAAATTAAATGGCAAACTGCTAAACCATTCAACCATTTAATTATTGATATGGACATGTATTTACGCTACGAACAACAACTACGAAATCAATTCGAAGCAACTTCACCTGGAGTTCGTAACGCCGTTGTTGGTTGGTTGCGCAATAAAAACAAAAAGCCTTTGTGTGAAATTTTTCAAATCGATCATACAATTGCGTTGCGACAAGATCTGATTGGGTTTCTGACACAAGAATTTGAAAAAGGTAATATTCGACCAATTCACGCTGGTTTAAGCACAACCGAATACAAATCACAAGATTGGGTCGAACCCATGGCAGATAATCTAATCGATAGATTAGTTCAATACTTTGAAACGATTCGCAGTCAAACTGAGCGAGACATAACCACGTCGGTTCCACTTAAAATAGACTAAGAGTACCCAGAGTTGGCCATCAAGCCTACAAATATAATATTAATTGTACTTGTATATTGCCTATTTATATGGTAAATATAGATCAATTATGAATCGTTACTACATCAAAGATACTACAACCAATACCATAGTATACAGAGAAACCGTACCCGAAGTGGTGGCTTATCTGGAAACGTTGTGCAAGAAACTAACTGGTCAGAATCGCACCAACTTTATGTTGGAAATGGTGAGTCTGGGTCATGGTTATGATGACACGAATGGTGCCTATTTCACCGAACTGATAGCAGACAAGGTGGAGCTTGGTGTTGTTGGTAAAGACGGCAGATTCAAGCGTTGCAACGTGCATGAACATGCACGTAATTCCAAGTATCGTGGTGTAATGGGTGATTAAGCTGTTGTATGATCAACTTGGACATCAAGTGGTCAGATCCAATCAAGTGCGAAGCTGATGGTAACATCTATTACGTGCGTGAATGGGTCATACCAATTCAATATCGACCACATTTCTTTTCGTGGTGGAAAGTCAACAAATTCCCAATGAAAGAAAAAGGATTTGTTGTTACCAAACGAGACGAAGATTGGGTATTGATTGAAACAAAAAATACAGCCACAGAGTTTAGCACAAAAACTATAGCAGGCAGCAAAGCACCATCCAAAACAGAGCCACTACCAGAGTATACCGTGCGTTGTACCGATGGATTACGCCATTGGCAAGTAACTGCTGTTTCAAAGCTTTGTGCATCAATTAAAAAATGGGGAGCCGGTGTTGATGGTAGCGATCTGGGCGTGGGCAAAACTTACACAGCATGTGGTGTTGCCCGTGAGCTTGATATGGATATTTTGGTGGTTTGTCCCAAAGCCGTCAAAGAAAGTTGGAAGCGTGTCATCAAGAATCATTTCAAGATGTGGGGAAAGTGTATTGACATTGTGAATTATGAAAGTCTACGCATTGGTAAAACCGATAGTTTGATTGCAAGTTATGTTAAGCGTAGAGACACCCGTAGAAAAGAATTCATTTGGAAGATACCCAAGAACACTCTGATTGTATGGGATGAAGCTCAAAAGTTAAAGAACGCTAAAACAAAAAATAGTGAGATGTGTATGGCGGCTCTTAAAGCAGGCTACAAAATGTTGTTTTGCTCTGCCACGATGGCAACCAATCCTTTGGAGTTACGAACCGTTGGTCAAGGTATAAAACTATTCACATCCAATAAACAATATTATGATTGGGCATATGATCATGGTGTTATTAGGGGTCGTTTTGGTATGGAATTTACCGGCGACAAAAAAGCTCTCAAAAAACTACACGAAGATATTTTTATCAATAGAGGTGTACGTCTGAGTCGTGACACAATTCCGAATTTTCCAGAAAGTCAAATCGATGCTGAATGTTATGAAGTAGACAAAGCGGATCAAGACAAAATTAATGCTGCCTACGATGAAATGCGATTGGAATTGCTCAAGATTGAAAAAACATTGAGTAAAGACAAAAAGCAAAATGAAATGGTGGCGATTCTACGTGCGCGCCAAAAAGTAGAAATGTTCAAAGTACCATTGCTCATAGAAATGATCGAGGAGGGTATTGGTAATGATATGAGCATAGTAGTGTTTTGTAACTTCACCGAAACTATTACTGCATTATCAGAAAGATTGAATACAAAGTGTGTTGTTAATGGTGAAGCTAAGTATGCCAAAGCAAGACAACAAAACATTGATGATTTTCAAGCAGATAAAGAACGAGTAATTTTGGTAAATATTCAAGCTGGTGGTGCTGGTTTAAGTTTGCACGATTTGAATGGTAAATATCCAAGATTGGCGTTAATATGTCCATCGTACTCAGCAGTGTTGATGCGACAATCCACGGGTCGTATTTGGCGTGACAGTGCAAAAACTAAAAGTATACAAAAAATTGTGTTTGTAGCAAATACAGTGGAAGAAGAAGTATGTAAAAGTGTAAATAAGAAACTAGAAAATCTAGATCTATTAAACGACGGAGATTTAACTTATGCCAGAAAAGAAAAACCCTAACATCGATACCTATAAAGTATTGACCGGAGACTGGTATTCAGTTGTTCAAGTTGAAAATGATATTTTTGATGATGGATACATTGAAGCATGTACCAGAGCCGTAGAAATTAGAGTAAAACAAATGGCTGCTTATGAGGATATGTTGGTAAATCCAGCCATGATGTGTAAACATATGGATAATCCAACAAGCAAAGAGCGTTATATCAACACCTACAAGATATTGCTCAATGCTGGAATGCAACAACGTGCCAATTATTTGCGATCAACATTTATGAAAAATGTTGAAATAGATCTTGCCTCGGAACCCATGTCTGCTTCTCTGAAACGATAATTTATGGACAACGATATCGAAAAATTTAATGTCGCAGAAATCACCAAAAAATTGGCAGAGTTGGATGAGTTGAAAGCCAAAGTGGAAAAGTTGTATAGTCTCAGTGATATTGGTGGTGAAATTAACAAGGAGTTGGAACAATACAAAATGTTGCGTGAACGAGGTGTTGAAATACCGCACCTAGACAAAGAGTTCAGCGACGCATTGTATCCAAAACGTGAAAGTCATGGTTCAAAGACCAAACCACTGATGCAACATGAAGTACAAGAAGCATTGGACAAATGCACCAGTGCTCGCAAAGCTGCAAAAAGATTGGGTGTTTGCTATCCTACTTTCAAAAAATACGCCAAGTTATATGGTATCCATACAACACCGGGTTGGCCCATTGCCAAGAAATCACCTCTTGAAAAAAATAGAGGACCGATTGATCCACAAAAAGGTAGGTATCCACTCAATAATATTATACAAGGTATGTACCCAGAATTTCCAGTGCATCGCCTCAAAGATAAACTGATTCGATCCGGCACCAAAAAACCAGAGTGTGAGCAATGCGCATACAGTGAACGCAGAATTACAGATGGTAAACTACCACTGTTGCTTAATTTTGAAGATGGTAACAATAAAAACCATAAATTAGAAAATATGAGACTGTTGTGTTTCAACTGTACATTCACAGTGGGTAAAGGATACATCAATCGTGGTCCAAAGTTTTTTGATCCAGATACAATGCAAGGCAGCAAAAAAATATTGCCACAAAGATTTTAACTATATGGACATATTTCACCATCTATTGGCAAAACATGGAGTTTTAACAACATTCAATATCGCCAAACATGTCAAACAAAGCGACGTTCGTAAACTACGTAACGAGCTTAAAAAGACATGCAAAAATCAAACCGAGATGGAAGAAAAATTGCAGCAGATGGTTGTGTTGCAAATGCGAAACTCTATTCATGTCTCAGACATTCCCGGTCTGGTTGTAAATAAACCAACCACACCACCAGATAAATTCAAAAACATACCAATAAAAATCAAGAAAATGATTGTGGGTATGGCCGCGATGTTCAATAAAACAATTCAAAAAGAAAAGCTAAATAAAGAATTGACACTGATACTAATTCAGATATTATTGATGGAGAATAAAATCACCAACACAGATGTAAAGTCATTCATCAAAAAATATAAATTAACATCGCTAACCGATCAAGACTATGTAAATGATGGTGACGATAATATCGATGATGAATCGTTCGACGATGACGACCACGACCACAATGATGAAGATGAAGATGAAGATGATAGTGACGATGGCGATACATAATACACTAATTTATGGAAATATACAACATATCAGATACCAAGCAATTTATGAACAACAAAAAAACTGTATTTGTTACGGGTGTCACCGGCCAAGATGGTAGCCACATGGTTGATTACTTGCTTAAAAATACTGATCATACCATCTTTGGGGGAGCCAGACGATTGAGTATCAAGAATCATGAAAATCTACACCACCTTGAAAATGAAAGTCGTTTCAAGTTGATCAATTTTGATCTGAGCGATGCACATAGTATCTCAAAAACCCTTGAACAAATCAAGCCAGATTATTTTATCAATCTGGCCGCACAAACATTTGTAGGTTCAAGTTGGGACTTTCCAGCCCAGACTTGGGAATGCAACACAACCAGCATCATTCACATCCTAGAAGCTATTCGCCAGCACAAACCATCTTGTAGATTCTACAATGCTGGCAGCAGTGAAGAATATGGTAATGTTGTTTATACACCACAAGATGAAAATCATCCGGCACGTCCTCGTAGTCCATATGGTGCAAGCAAGAGTGCTGCTCGTCAATTGGTAAAGGTATACAGAGAGAGTTACAATATGTATGCTGTACAAGGTCTATTGTTTAATCATGAAGGACCGCGGCGTGGCGAAGAGTTTGTTACTCGCAAGATCACCAAAGGTATTGCACGTATCAAGCAGGCTTTGGTCAATTGCAAAACATTTGATGCGATTGAACTTGGCAACGTATATGCCAAACGTGATTGGAGTGATGCCGAAGACTTTGTTGATGGTATTTGGAGAATGATGAATCAAGATGTATATCGCTGTTATATTCAACACCCAGAGCATACAGTAAAAAACTTGAAGGAGTATGTGTTGAGCAGCAACGAAACCCACACCATCAAGGAGTTTGTGGAACTTGCATTCAGATATGCTGGTATTGAAGGTTGTTGGCATGGTCATGGAACATCAGAAGAGTTTAGTATCACGCCGGCCGCCGTTGACAAGTATAATGCTGCGTCAAGTGTATTGATACGAATCAATCCCAAGTTCTATCGTCCAGCCGAAGTGGATCTATTGTTGGGAAACAGTAACTTGGCCAGACAAGAATTGCAATGGTCACCAAAAACATCATTTAATCAGTTGGTAGAAAAGATGATTAGAAATGACTTGAGTTTATTGGGTTTGACCGTATAATTATAGGTATGTCCGATAACTATACAAAGAAAACAATATGAGTGAACATAAATTATATAATGAATTAGTAATGGATAGATTTATGAATCCACAAAATATTGGAGACATAGAAAATCCAGATGCTACTTCTGAGGTAGGAGCGGCGGCGTGTGGCGACGTTCTTCGTATATCAATGAAAATAGATCCAAATACACACATAGTATTAGACGCAAAAGCAAAAATATTTGGATGTGGCACTGCGATTTCTGCGGCCGATATCGCAATGAGTTTAATTAAAGGAAGAACGGTTGAAGAGTTAAAAAACTTTTCAAATGATGAGGTATTAAATGCTTTAGGTGGAGTAGAACACTGGAAATCTAATATGCCTCAAAAAATTCATTGCAGCGTTTTAGCCGAGGCGGCAATTGAAGAAGCATTAAAAGATTATATTAAAAAACACAATATAAACAAAGAAAAGCAATAAAATAAGTTATGTTTAACAATAAAATCGAAGGCATGAATATGCCACCACCCACACAAAACTTCACAATCAAGGACACAACGTCGGTTGAGTGTCCTGAGTGTAAAAACACAGTGTTTCAAAATGGTGTTATATTTAGAAAAGTCAACAAAATTCTAGCTGGTACCGACAAAGATGCATTGGTACCCATCAATGTACCATACTGTGTGAATTGTTTGGAACCAATACAAGAATTGTTGCCAAGTGAGTTACGCAGCAGAAAGGTGCGTATTATTGATCCAACATAAATCAATGGTTTCGATAAACACACGATTCTTGTGAGCATGGGCAAATTCTATGAGTTTGCCCATGTTTTGCATTTTAACTATATTTTCTGGCTAGTCAACCGATCAAATTATTGCTAGCCAAACAATACGTTTTTATTGTTGCTCGTAACTTTGGGTTCTTCGTGTATACCCATTTTTGATTTCAAAAATTGTAATGCTGTTCGGGGACTCATGGTACCACAGTTAAATCCAAGAATACCGTGTTGTTGGCAAAACTCTTCAAGTGCCACAATATCCTTGGTGTGGTGTTGTTGCACAGCAGGTTCTTGCAACGCTTGTGGGTCGTCTTGATGTTTTTTACGACGTACCATGACTTCGTAGGGGTCAAAGCCATCTGTGTTGATTTGTGCAGCTTGGCGACGTATACCAGCACCAGATTGTAGTGCCGACATTTGAGTCATTGTTTGAAGATGACCCAAATCAATTGTGGACCAATCGTTCATATTTATCCGATTACGTAATCACTCTGCGTTATATACTCTTTTTGAGTTTGTGCAAATTGAGCAAGTGCCAACGCATTGGTACGCATTCTGCGTTGAATTTGATCAGCACCACTTTTTGCATTGGCGTGATTCAAATATTCTTTTGCGGCAGATCCCCAGTTACCAGCATTCATCAAACCAATTGTTTTGGGACCAATATCACCTCTATAAAAAGCATTGATGATGGCATTTTTAACAGTTGTTGGTAAACTACTAAAATTATTGATTTTCTTGCTTGCCAATCTCTCTTTGATTTTTATATCAACATTGAACAATTTATCAATTTGTTCGTCGCTTAGTTTTTGTTTGCCACTCAACAAAGCATCATAGTTTACTTTGTCACCAAACAGTGTAGCAAATAATTGACGATCTTGAGCAGTATTATTCATATAATGACCAATACCGATCGTGTCTAAATTGTTACTATCTTTGTATACAGATTGTTTCTTACCTTCCCAATGACCAACATAGTCGCTAGTTTTGCGATTCAACAATGATACATCACTGCTTTTTATAGCAGATTGTGTGGTTGTTGCTTTGGGTTCAGGCTTGTCAGCTTGAAGATTGTTGCCAGCCAATGCTCCTAAGCCAATTGCACCCGCTGCTACCAAATCTTTCCAGCCTTCGTTCATAGCTAGTGCCTCCTCAATTTCTTTGTTATTGAGAACTCCGTCGTAGGATGGATCTCTCCAAATCTGGAGGTCCATACGACCGTTTTGTTGTAACTTGGTTAAATCTTGGTGAGTGAACGTATACTTCAATAAATCTTCCAATTGTTTGGAAATTTTTGGTGCGGTCTTGCCAATTGCCAACAGAATATTGGTGACTGCACTCTGCGTTACAATATCTTTGACGGCAGTTTTAGCTTTACCAACCGCTTTAATTTTTTGTAGCTTTGGAATAATTTTATATGCCATGTCATACCATTTAGCATACCCAGTCATTGTGCTTATTTCGTTCATATTCTTTTGCAACCCAAATAAAATGTTTTTAGAGCAAATCTCCGATCAGACTATCAACATCTGATCGGAGTTACCTATTTTGATCGACTATGCAGCGTGCAAGATATTGAATTATTTCTTCTTCTTTTTCAGCTTGCTCAGGGTTTGTGCCAATCTAGCACGTTGACCCAACTTGCCGCCCTTTTTTGCTGCTGCTGCGAGCTTGGTCACTGGAATCTTTTCTCCTTGTGGCACATCCAGTTGCTTATGCAATGCACCGTCTTTGCTTGTACGAATTGCCTTTTGAATAAACTTCTTCTTGGCTTCACCGATATCCTTGGATTCTTCATATGTGATTTCACCAATTGCAGTTTCATCGGAACCCTCATCGCTATCCAATGGAACATCTGAGCCTGGAGTTTGAACAGTCTGGTTTGCGTCAGTTTCAACTTCACTGTCAGCAGCATCCACTGACGGAGTACTTTCACCAGATTGCAATTGTTGCATCAACAAATCATGTAATTTTTGTGCAGTATCACGATCCATTGTCAAAGTGACAGTTTCACCTGTACCAGCATCTGGTACTTGTGTATCTGGGATTTCGGTTTCTGGCGCAACAGATGCACCAACTTCTTCTTGCTCTCTCAAATATTGTCGAGCAAGGCGTTTGATAATTTCCTTAAGTTTTTGTTGTTTCATAGAATTAGTCTTGTTTTCTGCATACCCGATAAAATCATACCCACTACCAAAAGTTCCCGATCCATCAAGACCGTCCTCGGCAATTGTATACCCACTACCAAAAGTTCCCGAACGTCCATCAATACTGTCCTCGGTCATGGACCGGTCTGCGGCTTCACTCATACGCCAACCACCACCATGTTGTTTGTACCACTTGGCCGCCCAACCATTGGCATAAGCCGATGGATAAACATCAAACTTTGATCTAGCTGCTGATTTAGCTCTGGACCAAAGTGCGGGATTGGTTGGTTTTGGTTTTCTTTTACCTTTACCAGATTTTCTTCGTTTCTTTTCATCTAAAATAGCTTCTTCTAAGCTAGAAAACACATGGTTTTCCAATTCAATATCAATAGTTTTATTGACCAACGGTTCGCTGTTGCGACCATCTATCTGACCATCTGATGTGCCGCCAATAGTTCCAACGATGTTGTTGCCAGTCAACGCAGATTTACCAATACGAGCGGTATCGTTGATACTTTGGTTTGGATCGCCAAGTCCACTACCGGTTGATGGTTGAAATTCTTTTGCCAAACCGGCCTTCACTAACTTGGTATAGTATTCAGAATCGTCAGTTAAATGGTCCATGGCGATTTCTTGTGCGATAGCGACATTGTTGGTATGTTCCATTTCAATTTGAATACCAATACTCAATTGATTTGGATCAACTTTTTCAGTTGGTGTGGTGTCACCAACACCACCCGATAACTCGATATTTTTGGTCAGATTGTTGATCATGCGATGCTGGTGAACATTGCCGTAACTGAGACGGTGGCGTTGACGTTGATATCTGTGCGCGGGTTGTCGGTCACGGCGTCACTCCATTGGGTGAAGATATAGCCAGTATCTGGTACTGCCGTCACCGCGCTGCCGTTCTCGCCGGTGTTGACCGTCTGCGGAGTGCTTCCGGTGACTGAGCCATGACTTGCTGCGAAGTAAGTCAGCGTCCACTGCTCCACCGTTGGAAGACCAGCAAACGTGGTGCCCCAGCCTGTGGTGCCGCCTATGTAATAAACGGTAGCGGCAACTTTATCGAAAACGGTGGTACCAATGCTGGGTGCATTACCCAGAAAATAAACTTCTCGCAATCCAGTGCAAAAACCGAACGCCCAGCCGCCAAGGCTGGTGACGCTGGCTGGGATTGTCACACCCTCCAGACCGTTGCATGATGCAAATGCGTAGCCCCCGATGCTGACTACGCTGTTGGGAATCGTCACATTAATCATACGGGCACAGCCCAAGTATGCATTGTCGTTGATGTTGGTGGTGCCGACTGGAATGTTTACATTAACATCACAGGGTGGATATGGATTATTTTGAATGTCGCTCATATAGATAATTATAGATTCCGTAACTAATTCTTCAGGCCTTTTACAAACTTGTCATAAGTTTTGCCACTATTGTAGCCATAATCAATCATCCATCTACGACCATGCATAGCTGGATTATTTATGGTAAGATCGTGCGATTTACCATTACCCACATAATCCCAGTTGCCTGGTAGATTTTTTGGAGTACGATACTGTGGCTTTTGACTGTTTGCAAAATTATTACTCATATCAGAAGTATTCTCGTCTGTGGATTGCGTATTTTTGTGCTTTAAGCGTGGTCAACACTTCCATCAAAGCCTCATCTTTTTCGTCGGGAAATACTCCCAACATATGTAGCTTGCTATAGTATTTGGGATCTTTCTTTAGATTTTTGACCACGTTGGTTCTGGCAACCTGACGATCTTTCAAAACCAACTTTTTCATTTCGTAGTCCATACCAGTAATAACTTCATCCGGTGTGACTTTGTACTTGATTTGTTCCACATCCCGAACATAATCCCATGGATTTTGGTCAGTAAACGGTCCAAATGGTGTGATTGCAGCTTGTGTTTCTGGGGCAGTAAGATTGCTTTTGTCGGATAAAGTATCGAACTTACTGGGATCTTGGGTAACATCTGGGCTACTGAATGTATCCAAATTTGATGCACCACTAACAGCACCTCCTTGACCAAAAGGAAGTCCTTGCATCATTCTATCACCTAGATCACCCAATTCTTTAAGGTTTGGCATAAATATAAATATGATGCTCTATGGTAAATTGTTTCTAAAAAGTTGTGATACCCAACAATCTCTTTGTAGTATCTCTTGACGCGATGCATTTTTGAACCATTGTGGGAATTGAGCATTGAATAATTTTACTGAGTATAACCCTTGAGTATTTATGTTGCACTGATTGGGTTCAAAATAACAATCCAACTGATCATGTCTTAGTGGTACAAAACTACTTGTTGTTGGAAATGCATGATATTTGATGGTTGCATCTTGTAATGACTGCTGCACCACCGGTCTTACACAAGCATAACCTAATGTGCCGGGTGAAAATTCGTGATTGGTTGATAGTTGTTCACTCATACAACCTCGCCATTGTTCAAAAAATGTTTTTTGTGGATTAGCAGCTATAAACGCAGAAGCAGTAAACCCCAATGATGGACTTTGTGGTGACCATTCATAAGATACATAATCGTTGGTGTTCAACAACTCGTCAATGGTGGCCAAATCGTTCAATAGAATTTGGTCTGTATCTAACCAAACACCACCATATCGTATCATCAACAGGCAACGTAAGTAGTCAGTTTTATGATCAATTTTTGTAATTAGATGATAATTTGGTGGAAATTCTTCGGTGGGTATGTATTGATATAAATTTTCGGGTGTGAGCCGTATATAATCAAATGTGTTTGCAACTTTGTGCGCAATAATTTCTTCGCACATTGTTATAAACTCTGGTTTTGGACCCTCCCAATATGTAAATAATTTTCTACGTTGCATAATTCATATATATATATGACAAGTTTGGTAATAAAACATTCAAAATTGAATCTTGAATGGTACATATATGTTTCATCACTTTGATCGTGTATACCCAAATTTTGATGTTACTCAGTATATATGATTAAATTAATTGTTTTTGATTTGGATGGAGTTTTGGTTGAAACCAAGAAACTTCACTATGATGCGCTCAACAAATCGTTACGTGATGTTGATCCAAAGTATGAAATTTCATATGATGAACATCTTGCCAAGTATGATGGACTAAGTACTCATAAGAAATTGGATTTACTTGGTCGTGAAAAAGGATTATCTGCAACTGAGTTTCAATGTATATGGCAACGAAAACAATCATATACTTATCAATTGTTGAAAGAGTTATCACCTGATAATCGACTTATTGACGTTCTTAAAAAGTTAAAAAATGAACATGGTTATAAAATTGCAGTTGCTAGCAACAGCATTCGTGATAGTGTGAAGATTACTTTATTGAAGTTGGGATTATTAGAATATGTTGACTTTTATTTGTCTAATGAAGATGTTAAATATCCAAAACCCCATCCGGAAATTTATTTGAGATCAATGATTACCGCTGGTGTAACACCCAAAGAAACGCTTATCGTTGAAGATAGTGTGATTGGACGTAATGCTGCAAACAACAGTGGAGCATATTTACTTGGAGTAAATAATTCATTTGATGTAACATATGAACATATCGCTGGACACATTGATTGTATAAATAAGAATGTTAAAATACCAAAGTGGCAAGGAGGAAAAATGAATGTTTTAATACCAATGGCAGGAGCTGGAAGTCGATTTGAAAAGGTGGGATATACATTTCCAAAACCTTTGATTGATGTACGAGGAAAGCCTATGATTCAGTGGGTTGTTGACAATTTGAATGTAGAAGCGAAGTATATTTTTATTGTTCAAAAAAGTCATTTCGAAAAGTACAATCTAAAAGATACATTAACTAATTTCTGTCCCAACAATGAAATTATTCAGATTGAGGGAATCACCGAAGGTGCTGCATGTACAACGTTGTTGGCAAAAACATTTATCGATAAAGATGAACCTCTTATTATTGCCAACAGTGATCAGTTTGTGGAGTGGAACAATGAAGAGTTCATTTATACCTCGACAGTGGGGGATTTGGACGGTAACATTCTTACCTTCAAGTCTACACATCCTAAGTGGAGTTATGCAAAACTGAACGAACTTGGGTATGTTACCGAAGTTGCTGAAAAACGTCCTATAAGTGACGTGGCGACGGTGGGTATCTACTATTGGCGACGTGGAAGTGATTATGTTAAGTATGCCGAACAGATGATTCAGAAGAATATTCGGGTCAATAACGAGTTTTATGTTTGTCCCGTATTCAATGAAGCTATTATGGATGGTAAACGTATTCGTACATTCAACATTGAAAAGATGTGGGGATTGGGAACACCAGAAGATTTGGAATATTTTTTGAAGTATCATGAAACTAATATCACACCGCGGTAATTTATTTGGACCCAATTCATATAAAGAAAACCATCCGGATTATATTAAAGATGCTCTCAAATATGGATGTGACGTTGAAGTTGATGTGTGGTACCAACACAACAAGTGGTATTTGGGACACGATGAACCAACATATGAAGTAACGTCCGGTTTTTTTTCAGAAAAACGACTTTGGTTACATGCTAAAAATGGAGACGCTTTCAATCTATTATTTCAAGATTGTTCCGTGAACGTATTTTGGCATACCACCGAAGATTGGGTATTGACCAGCAAAAGATACATTTGGACATATCCCGGCAAACAGTTGTATCTTGATAGTGTGTGTGTTTTGCCAGAACAAAGTTGGATGGGTGATCTTAAAAAATGTCACGCTGTTTGTACCGATTTTGTAAAAGAATTCCCAACCCAGTTTGAATGACAAATTTAGTAATAAACATTCAAAATTGAATCTTGAACAGTATGCACACATGAAATTCAAAATTCTAACCCACAATAATGGTGCTGGTATTGTTGCCGACGCAATGCTGTTACAAGATTTGATTTATAATCATGTGACCAAGAATGTGGGTATTCAATTCATAGATACGTTGAATCAAAATGTAGATGATCCACAAACAAGTATAGCATCCTCTGGTGATGTGGCTGTGTGGATTCAAAATCCTTGTTATGATCTATTGGATAACTTCAAAAAAAACATATGGTTCATCAATGAAGAGTGGTGTTGCAACGATGATCTGAAGTACATCAACGATTTTGATTATGTGGTTTGTAAAAACAAATTCGCCAAAGATCTATTGCATAAATATAGAAGTGATGTTGTATGCTTACCACTATTGAGTCATGATTATTACGATCCAAGCGTAGCACGTACCCACAAGTTTTTACACTTCAACGGCCGAGCAATTCAGAAAAATACGGAATTGGTTATAAAACAAACACAACCAATAACTGTGGTTGATTTGACATGTAGATTTACTCCTGCACCACACAATATCAATTATATAACCACTCGCATGGAGCATAGTCAAGTCAAGACGATGTTGAACAGTCATACCGTACATTTGTGTCCCAGCGTGTATGAAAGTTGGGGACACTATTTGTTTGAAGGATTGTCAACGGGTGCAGAAATTGTGTGTAGTGACATTCCGGTATTCGCCGAAATATTGGATCCAGATTTAGTACATATTTTACCCATTGTGGAACGTACAGATCCAGCATACTGGTATGATTCGGACAACATCAACAATCACTTTCCATTACGCAAAAGTTATTATATTGAACCACACGTATTTTCAAACTATCTCAACAACTTTGTACCCAAGCTCCGCAACCAACAGCGTAGACAAATGTATCTGGATATTATGATTAGAAATAAAAAGGCACTTGTTGATTTCTTTAGTAGTCTGTCTTAATAGTTAACGGAGTAACGTAGAGAATTGAAGCATGTCTCCTAGTCCTGCGTGTCTCTTTATATCGATATTTGTGTTCATACCCATGTATTTAATCTGGTCAAATGACTTTCTGTGGCATCAAAAATGTTACTGTAGTAATTCTTACTCTGTTTGATAGACTCAAAATCTAATGTTGTCATTGATATATTTTCTTTGTAATGAATTCCAAATCCGTTTTCTTTGTTATGTTGAGACAGATGTTTGTACTTTCCCAGTTCTCTATTCAGAAAATGATGGTATCCTATGTATTTGTAGTGCATGATCTTTATTTGATCACAAAACGGTTCATCATCATACACAACATTACCAGTGGGGTTACAATAATGACATCCTGGTTTGTAATTCATGTCTATTATTTGTTTTGAATCAAATACAAGATGTTTACACTGTTCTTTATACCAAAATCCAGATTGAATCGTATCTACAAGAAATTTTCCATCAACATACTCCGGATAGTCGTATGACATCATATGAAAGCCCTGAATGCTTGGAATTGTTACACCTCTATTTTTGAACGACTCAAGCTTATTACGAAGCCCTGTAGAATGATACAAAAATTCATCTACATCAACAACTAAAATCCAGTCGTTAAGATCTTTTGAAAAGAGATGTTTCCACGCATTATTTCTAATATACAACAACGACAAATTGCGGTCGTTGTTTAACACGGTGGAAAGCATTTCCTCTTGATACTGATCTACGGTTCCTATCGAATGATTAATTCTCAGTTCGATGTTGCATTTAGATTTACCAATGTAGGACTTGATTATCTCCTGTGTTTTATCCGTTGAATTTCCATCAAAAAATACAATTTCATCACACATCGGAGTATAATAATCAAGAAAAAATGGAAGAATAGATTCCTCGTTATAACATGTACATATGACAGTGATTCTCATATTGATTTTCAATCTTTAACTACAACCCAATTTTTATTTTTGTCAGTTTGTTCCCTTCTAAGATATATATCTCCGACATGAATTATATCTTTTCTTATAATGTAGATAATCCACATTCCGATTTTTCATCTAGAAACTACATCGCTTCGTTTTGTGAATCATTACGTAGAATTGAATTTGACGACAAACTAGTATTGTTTACAGAGTCTCCTGATAGATTAAAACCTCTCGTCGCTGGATTGGACGCTACTCTTGTTCCCATACAAGACATAACAAACAGATTTCATAACGATAATTGTCCACTAATCCCGGGCCTTCAAGATTACAGTATTAAACGATTGCATGTTAAAAAAAGATACATTCAAGAAAACGCCATTGACATCAACGATAAAATTTTGTTCATCGATAGTCGTGATGCAATATTTCAAACCAATCCTTTTAATGATGCGTCTACGCCAAAATTGACTTTTGGAGAAGAACATCTACCATATATTAACGATTGGTCATCTCCACAGTTTGAAATGTACAAATTCGATGAACCGTTATACAATTCTATAATGTCACATAAAGGATATGCTATCAATGCCGGAGTTTTTATGGGATCAATAAAAAATTATTTGAACTTAATTGATGATGTTACCAAAGATCATCTGTATGTTAAAAGTAATATATCCCGTGTAATCACAAAAATACCCGTATGCGATCAAATTATTATCAATAAATTGTTGATAATCAACAAACTAACTTACTGTAACGTTCTACCACATCAAAATAACTTTGTGATTAATTATCTACTAGACGGTTCATTTACATATGTTGATAACAAAGTCTGTGTGAATAATAAACCAGTTAGCATTGTACATCAATATGACCGTACTCCTGATATGTTGAAATTACTTCTTGACCAATACGCTGTACAATTTTAATGTTTCGTATGTTAAATCAATCATAGTATTTAGATTGAAATATTCTTTCGCAACCCGATTTTTATTAATCCTATATTTATCATCAATCAAACTATTTTCAATTGAATCGTAAAATTTATTATCTGGCTTTTCGTGATGTGCATATACAATTTTTTCATCGATGCTATCTATAATTAGATCCAAAATAGATTGATATTTATTTCTTCCTATTCTTAATACAACCCCATCGTTATGAATTATATTCAAAATACGTGGAATTGAAGCATTAGAATTACCATCATTAAATATACACACTTTAGAATCAAATACTTGATAAATAGTTTGAGTCCAAATATTAGTATTAACCCTATCATATACAGGCATAGACAACATAATCTCTTTCACACTTAGTGGGAAATGTTCATCCCAGATTTTCAAATCGGGTGTATAGTTAAAAAATTTGATGTCAATCAGTTCCGGACACATTAATGTTGCCAACGCAAATTGTATTTTATAATAACTAGTCCAATTATCAATATTAACACCTTGAAACCCACTTATGCCATATCTTCCAAATACTATTTTTTTCTTTTCCGAAAAATTGGATTGCGTATTCGTTATATCCTCAAACATAGTGGATACGCAGTCGTGATATACGACGGGATTATAAATGTTTTGTGATGGAGCATTACATATACTAAATATTGGAAGATTATAAAATGATGTAGGTGGAAAATCCCATGGTGAGAGTAAAAATTCAACATCTAAATCTGGATACTTTTCTACAACTAATTTCAACAACGTCATAACGTTGTTTGAAATAAAACTCTCTTTGACTTCGCCAACAAATCTTACTTGTCTATCTTTAACTTTGAAATGTGTAATAGTTAAGTTATTTTGTTGCGCAATGTTTTTAACATCAGTCAGAGATACAGAAAAGTCAATTCTTTTGTATTGTTCGGTATATAAATCTATAAATTTTTTCTTCATACGACCTGTCATTTTGCTGTTTTTTTAGCTACAAATAAAATATTGTAACCATCTGTGATATAGTCTTCTATTACTGTAAAATTATTAAACATACAAGCATAGTATTTAGTCAGTTCTCCAGAATAACTCTCATGTTTATGTGCCATATTATCGGACTGTCCGTTTCTAACACACTCTCTGAATCGTTCGTGATCTGGAACCATTAATACAATATGTCCTCCGATTTTTATTACTCTATTCCATTCAGTCAAAATCGGTTCCCAGTATAGAAAGTCTTCCAACAAATGACTAGCATATACAAAATCCAAAGTTTCGTTCTTGAATGGCAATTCTATAGCATCTATGGTTAGGTGAATAGATTGTTTTGTAAGTTGATCATAATTGTTATCTGGATGATCCACTTGAATTGCCCATGGTACTACAGGACATCCTGCGGATCCAAGATCTACACCGTTTCCTTGGCAGTAAGGAACTGTCAAATGTTGTCTTAAATGTGTTTCTCCATGTTTAGGATACGTATAAACTATGTCTTCGTATTTTGCGATCATATAATGCTTTTGATGATAAATTCTTTGATTTTACTAAAATCTGCTTTGTCTTCTCCGTTTGTAAGAAAACAATTGTCTCTAATAAACATACAGTTAGGAACCAAGTCATAACTGGTTTCTTGTAGACAGTTCTTTTTCATTCCTTCTGCAAGAGAATAAGCAAAACTTTGATTTCCAATAAATAGTTTGGTACCGTTTATTACTTCGGCCAACGTCAGATATGTTGGTGTTTGATAATACTGTATATATCCACAATCTTTTACAAAACTATTATACTCGTCTCTCAGTCCTACAAATATCATTTGAGTACCAAATGTTTTGATAATATCTTTCCACGGAAATTTGTTATGATGATATCTTGCGCTTCGATTAACCACAATTGGTTTAGATGAAATTCGAATGCTTTTATCAAAATATAACCACGAATCGTCATCGTAGTTGACAGAAATAGACGGATCACTGTTCTTAATGTATAACTGCGTCAACTTCATTGATTGGAGTTCTTTTATCTCATATTGTGATAAAGTTCCAGCACCCCAATCAATAAAAGGTTTTCTAAAATCATTCAAATCATAATCGATATCACTTGGTTTTGTCGGAGAACACAGAACGTCGATGATATACGGTTGATTTATCAATAGACGATTGATTTCCAGTGCCTTCTCAAGCGTCATAGGCGACCGCACTTCCATCTTTTTGTAGTCCGCTGATAATATGAGAACTCCGCCGCCTTTTTGCTTTATGAAAGGAAGAGAATAAATAATATCTCCTAGATCTCCAGAATGATAAAATTTTTGTTTGTAAATGTGTTTGGCACGTTCGATGTTCTGAGTTAAATAACTATGAAATCCAAATGACTCAGTATACTGTTCATGTTCTACCGAAAAAGTTTTTGCAATACCAGGTGGTGCAAATTGTATGTTATTTTTAATCAATCTATCCACATGTGTTTTGCATATATGACTATCTTCTGGATCACTTCCATTGTGTGGGATATCTTCAAGAAGATTCATTAATTTCTTGGATCTCAAAGAAAATCCTCCATTTCCGCCCACAGTATTTTTGTCAAACCACCAAGGAGCACCAATGTAATCATAATCAAAAAATCTATCCGTCCACGCAGAAGGATTGAGTATAAACCCATCCCACTGACTTATTATGATGAATTCAGTCGTGATATGTGAGTTTAACTTCTTTAGAATAAAACTACTATATTCCTCTTTTGAGATTATAGGATCAATATTATAAATGTATTTGGAGTCTATATTACGTGATGTAAACCATTTTATGTTGGTTATTCCAAAAGACTCATAATGACTTATGATTTTCAAACATTTATTAACATGGTTGTCATCAATAAAAACAAAAGTGATACGATCATTTAACTCGGTCAAAATGTTATTGATATTTGAAATATCTGGTTTTGGATTCGCGTCAGTTTTGTGCAATACACTTTCTTCAAAATTTCTATCTTTAATGATCATTTTACTGGTATTATTATGAATACCACCATCAACAAACAAATCAACTATTTTGATACCAAAGAAACTGTCGGGTGAGCGATTGATCAAATCACCAGTGAACGTATCCGATTCAAACCGTATGTTTTTGGTCTGCTCTCCAATGATTTTAATTAAATATTGCCCGCGCACCAAATCAAACTTGCTAGCCACATTGTTGACCGAGATCTTCAATTTACAATCTTTCAATGCGTCGATTAATATTTTTAATTTGTATACTCCGGCGCCGACAACAAGCTCGGAGCATCCATTGCTCCAAACACCCGAATTAAGATTTTCATTATACCATCCGTTTTTGAAATAAATGGGAAACAAAGAGCTTTGTTCGGTCAGGTCACTATGAACTTGAAAATTGTCGATCTTGTTGAAATACACGGTGGGAGCAACACGGTCATAATATGCCGTCTTAAAAACGTTGCTTAAATCATCGTATGATGGATTGATGCATTTGATGGTACCATCTTCGGCACTGGTTGTATACATACTCTGTATATCAACCAAACTTCCAATGCCTCTGGTTATACTATAATCAACCTCGTATAGTTTGTCATAACCCGTCAAGTAGTCCACCATGCCACCGTGTAATGGAGTAATGATCTTTTTGTTTTTCTCTTTTGCGGTGTAGCAAGGAATGTTGAATCCTTCACCTATGCTGGTGTTTACATACACATCACAACTATCATACAAACTTTGCATTTGATCATGATCCAATACATCTGAAATCAGCGCGATTGGTGCGTATATAAACGCTGGATGTTTATTTTTAATTTTATTGATGATCAAACTTTGCATCCAATCTGATGTAGTGCCAATCCTTTTAATAACCAACAACGTTTCGTCATCGAATTCAAACGTATTCAAATAGTTGTCGATCAGAAACGATATGTTTTTCCGGTCAGCCAACGTAGATATGTTCAAAAATTTTACTCGTTTTTCAAACTGACTGTAGTTTACTGGTTTAGCCGAAAAGATTTTAGCAGAGTTTATCGTGTCAATAAAACTGATGCGATTGTATGGAATACTTGGTACGGTGTGGGGTTCAACAATAATTTCTTTGGTGACTCCAGAGTTAATAAACACACGCCGATTCCATTCGGATGGTACACTGACCACTGTTACAATGCTGTTGTTGATATTGTTCACCCAAACGTCGGGTAATTTATCAAAATCCCACACAGTTCTGCCAATCACTTTTGAATTACCAATCAGTTCAATATATTCATTGGTTATTCTTTTCCAAAACTCAGGCGCCACATGAAACACTACATCCGCACCTTTCAACTTTTCATTGCGTCCAAACATCGGTAGTTTTTTGAGGTTTTTATCAAAATACTTACCAAAGTTAGTTTTATCTTTATTTTTGATACCCGTTACTGGAACAAAATACACCAACGAATTTTGCTGCAAAAGGTCATACATATAACCTTTTGCAGCATTAGCATATCCACTAATTCCATCAGCACCAAAATATATAACTTGGTTGTTAGTCATCCACAAATAAATATTCGCATGTCTGACTATACTTTTATTATCAAACTACTTTGTGATGATCTTCAATAGTTTGGCAATACACGCCATAAACGTAATTTCCTTGTCAACAACCATAGCATTCTGATATACACTCTCCGAGATATCAATAATTACTGCAATATCTTGCTCGTTAGCATACTCAGACGTGTTGTTGTATAACTCAGTGTACAGTTCTTCATACATTTTGATACCAGCATCATTCACCAATTGTCGAACCTCGTTGAACGCTTTTTTGTTGGTCTTTGCAGATTTAAGAATAGAAATCATCTTGTTTTTTACATCAGCATTGGCACTCTGCAATTTGACCAGTTCCAACTTTCCGCTGGTGGTACTCTGCTGAACCACATTGACGATCTTACGAATATCTGGATAATACTCCTTGACCACCGTTGCCACTGTTGGCATATCATACGCAATGTTCTCGGTGGTAAGAATTTTAACGATATACATCGCAACATCCTTCATTGTGGGAGGTTCCAATTTGAATACCTGAGTCCTACTAAACAGCGGCGCAATAATCTTATCAACGTAATTACAAGTAAGAATAAATCGTGTTGTCTTGCTGTATGTCTCCATCAGATTACGCAACGATGCTTGTGAGTTTGTGGACATGTAATCAGATTCGTCCAGAATCACAATCTTCAAATCATTGAAACCCATCGTGGCTGCAAACGGTTTGATCTTATCTCGAACAAAGTCAACACCAGTATTGTCGGATGCGTTGACATACATTACGTCACACGGAATATTTTTGGTGATAATCTTTGCCAATGTTGTTTTGCCAGTTCCAGCACTTCCATGAAACAACAAATGCCCAGGAACATCCTTTCTCTTGATGAAATCTGATATGATTGCTCGAACTCGTTCGTCACAAATATAGTCATCAAGAGTTTCGGGTCGATACTTTTCCGCCCAAACTCCATGATCGTTGGTAGCCAATTTAGGCATTTCTTCAAACAAACTCATATATTGATATATTAATCGATGTTCTTGATCTCAACCAAATAATAATTGCTGTTGAACATCTCATTGTTAAATTCAACATGTGCCAATCCAACATCACTCACCTTCAAGACTGCATTTTCACAATCACTGTTGCTGGTGAGAATTTCCTTCAAGTACTTAGCATTAAAGTGTAGCGTTTTACCCAGCTTATCTTTACCATCAATCGGCTTGATATCGAGATTGATACGGTTGCTGTTGACATTGCTATAACCAATTGTCATCTTGATCTTGCCCTTTTTATCTGTGCTCAACGTTACAATATCAATATCATTCAAAGCACTCTTGGCTTTGATAAAGATTGCTACGAATTCCTTGGTCAGCGGAATTTCCAAATTGAATGGTGGTAGCTTCTTAAGTGGAGGAACTGGTGGAATGACACCCAGATCGGCGGTACAATACTGTACATCGGTTTCACCGCACACAATACTCAACGATGTAACCTTATCATTGGTTTTGTTGGGTACAATCTCAACATCATCACCCAGAACTGTGAGCAACTTCTTGAGCTTGGCTGTATCATTTACACCAATTTCAATAGAATCCAATCCCGCATTATCTTTGATGTTTACAAAGCTCAATACACCAGAGTCGTCGCTGATGGAGCTAGTTGTGATTACTTTATTTTTGCTGTCAACAACCCATTTGACTGATTCAATGGTGCCGTTGAGAGAGTATTTGTCGATGAACGTGTTCAGAGTAGTCTTCTTCATATCTATGTATTGTACTGTATGTTTACGTGGTTGTCAAACTGTTTCAAAAAATTCGTTGGGTAGAACGTGTATCACTGATTTTTTCATACAAGGTTTTGTTGTATTATCGATGGTGTGTTCCAAATTGTCGGGTGAAATGTAATAGAATCCAATCTTATAGTCAGCATATGCTACATTACGCATCTGATAATATACCAGTGCGTTGGCATCATCGTTGGTTCTGAATTCTATGTAATATACTTTGGGATCACTGAGTCTATACAATTGATTTTTAGGAATGTATAGCTTTCGCAGCAACATTTGTGACGGCGATATTTCAACATATGGGCCGCGCTGACCTATAACAACACGATCATAACCAGTGCAAATCGTGACGCCACCCACAAATTTTAGTGGAATTTTACCACCATCAATGGGCATATTTAGCAAATCTGTATTTTTTTTCATAATATCGGAGGAATCAAACCACTTAAAATCCAAAAAACTCATTTAATTTTTGATCACTTTGATTGGGATATACCCAATTCAAAATTGAATAAAAATCGCTTAACTTACCCTTAAGCTCTTGCTCATACATGGCATTTTTATCAACATAAGAATTGAGAAACTCCAACATTTGATCTGGATCGGTGCCATCTGCTTTCATAGCTAGACATTCCAGACCAAACTGATTTTGTTTCAAATATACCCACTTGATTTTCTGACCATGAAAGATCGGTGGAATCATATGGTCAATACCCCAATGCTTCAATAGATCATTGTATGCCAATGCAGCCTTGCCTTGTGCAGTTGTACCCTTGATATACTTGAATTTGTTGCGGGTCACAGGATTAAAGTTGGTCTTTTTATCCTTGCTCGTAAATCTGACACTGGTATTTTTTGCGATATCAATGATACTGGCGTTGGGTAAATCATCAAGCAATCCCAAAATGTTTGTATCAATGGTTTCCTTTGTTGTTTTAAGCAAAATATCTTGTAGAAACTTCTCCATGAATTTACGAAAATAGATTGGGAATGAACTCTTGACCACATCAATACCCTTCACTTCCAACTTGGCAATAGGATTACCACTTACATCCAATACAAATTCTGCCTTGTTTTCGTGTGTAACATCCATCGTTTTTACATCAATACCAGCAACGTTGACGATGAACTGTGCATAACGTTTCTTACTCAACCAAAAACTAGTCTTGGCAATAACTTCTTGCTTGGCATCAAATCGATGCGTAGCAATGTTAAACAATCGTAGAGACATTCGATCGTAAAATTTATTCACGAATGTTTGAACCTCGGTGGTTACTTTTAGAATAGCCTCAGTCATTTGCTTATCATCATTCAAATCCACCTCGGGCATGTTCTTCTGAATGATTGGTAATGCACTGGCAAAACAACTGTCTGTATCGGTATAAATCACCCAATTACCATCAGTCTCATTCAGTGAATTTTTGAAGTATTCATTGATTGCCTTGCCCGTGGTTTTGATGATATCTTGACCAGTAATCGTTACAGCCGAAGCATTATCCTTGTCATAAAAGCGGAAAATCGGCAAACCCAAAACACCATAAATGGAATTGAGAAGTACCTTTTGTACTTTCTGACGCTGCTCATAAAACTCATATTGTTCCCAATCTTTTTCTTTGGCGTATTTCTTTGCCAATGCTCGCATTTCTTTGCGCTCATCGAACCATTTGACCAGAATGTTTGGAATCACACCTGGTGTAGTTTTGTCATACAACACACCATTACTAGCAATACTCAGATTGGAAGTCTCCAATAGTTTTACAAGTTCAGCACTGGTATATTTGGTTGACCCAACATAATAGTTAGTGATCTTACCAGCAGTAAACATGCGAGAATTGTAGCTATAGAGTCGCAAATCAACGTATTGCTCCAACAAAGTTTCCTTCTTGGCTTTGTCGCTCAAATTTTCCCAATCATCAGTAAGCTCACGTCTACGATCCGCAACATGAACGTCGTCATATTCGATATGATCAATCACTGCTACTTTAGTCTCAGGAGATAAGTTAAGACTGATGACGATGTTCGGATACAT
>Ga0209443_1000235_pt1 | contig 37055 bp, 34 predicted proteins | sample LauGreBMM110DCMD_2_FD_187571 | JGI IMG/M metagenome (GOLD analysis project Ga0209443, IMG submission 187571) | Freshwater lake microbial communities from Lake Michigan, USA - Su13.BD.MM110.DCMD (SPAdes) (version 2) | ecosystem: Environmental > Aquatic > Freshwater > Lake | place: Lake Michigan... | reverse complement strand
ATAACTAATATCAGAATTATACTGTGTGTTAGGATTATAGTCCCAACTTACTTCACCACTATTCCAGTTATCATATTCCTTACAATTATCTAAACAAAACAATTTTGTCCTTGAAATCCTGTTAATATATTTATTATTAGGCATCAGCGAACTAGCGAATGAAATAAATTGCAAAAATGACAAAAATGCAGAAACGGAAATAGTAGTTGAGAATAGTTTTACCATTCTTGTTCTATATGAATATTATTGTTTTGAAGTATCAGCATTTTCACAATCAATTTTTATTTGTGAGTAATTCTAATATTTGCTCCATTTTATTCTCTAAGTTACTTATTCGGTTATTTAATAAAGCGATATCACTACTTAGAGGCGGTTCCTCTTTAACGGACTTTAATTTTGAAAATATATCATTCGTCTTAATTGTGTTACTAATAGTGTTACTAATAGTGTTATTGTGAATATTATTAATAGGACTCCGGTTTATTATTGTATTTTCCTCTATTTCTCTCATTGAGTTTGGGTTATATGATGGAATTTGATTAATTTCTAAAGTAATTTCATTAAACTCATACTCTTTATTTTCACCCCAAGTTAGTTGCTTTTTATTGATTGGCAATTCATCGCCAATCTGAATAAATCTTGGCGTTGGATTATTTTTATATTGATATTGCTTTTGTTTTTCATCCATTTGAGCGTCATTTTGCTGTTTTTGTTGAATCTTTTCGGTTTTAACGGATGTCTCGGTCGGTTTTAACCATTTCTCTACATCATCTTTATTGGAAGATTTATTGAGAACTTCAATCTCAAAGTTACGCTGCGCCAAGGTTCTTGCGATTAGTTCTTCCATCGCTCCACCTATCGGAGCATCTAATGCATTATCGCTAAAATTTGGTGCGTCTGGTTTTGGAATAGTCATTGCGTTTAAAAAATCATTCTTTTTCTCTTCTAATCCTCGTTCAAAAGCATTTAATCGCTCTGCTTGAATGTCTTCTGCTTTAAAAATGGGCTTACTTTGTTTTTGAAATTGATTCGTGTTTTGATTCGGGTTTTGACTTGGGCCGTGATTTTGACCTTGCCCATTAAAACTTTTCATAATTTGACTTATAAATTGTTTATTCATTTGCATTAAACCTTGTTGAGTAGATTTCTCTCTTTCAAAGAATATTCTAGCTTGATTTATAAAGAATCCCCGAGCATTGGATTGTTGTTCTTGCGTTTTTATACGGTCTTTTATATCATCAAGAATTATCTCCCAGATCATCTCAATATTTTCGCTTGTAATAAAGTCAATATTTACTTGGGGTGATTGTTTTAACATATAAATAATAATTACAAATATTATTTATATACTTTTATATTGTTTTCATATTATACGTCTCTCTCTTCATATTATAAGTCGCCGTTAAAATAAACCTTTCTGAACTGTTCCATATATTTATCATTTAGTTTATGCGTTTTAAAGTAAGCACTATCATGTCGGTCTTCTAACATATGCGCAATAAAGTATAAGGAGTAAATACCACATTCCGTATCGCCATATTGATGCTCTACAGGGTGATTCTGGTCAAATTTAAACGCGATAGGTATTTTCAGTTGCTTGCCTTGTTTGATAATCCTATTTGCTAGTTTCATTACTTGCCTAGGCGCCTTATCGCCAGCACTATCAAAAAAGAATATCTCTCCCTTTTTAATATTTATAAACATAGATACCCAGTGAGAACCACCTTTATAATGTGGGTCTAAGTTAAAAATAATACCAATCTTAAATCTACCATTCTTTATCTCTTCTTCAACATTAAAGTGGCATAACTCCTCCCAAACGCATTCCCCATATAATTTATGCGTATCAAAGTCAATTGGCGATGGACCAATAAAATCAAAACATTTATATTTCGTTTCATATTGTTTCATGACATCTAAAATATCAACACTAGATAACCATTCATTCGGATTTTTGCTCCATTCTTTTGGTGAAACTGGCGCATAAGATTCTTTCAACTCTTTATTTAACTTACCATCAACAAATTTTTGTTTTAACCAACACGATTCTTTATTACATACACTCTTAAGGTTTGCATTTAATGCATTCCAAATATCCTTAGAATCATTAGACTCAATCTTTGCTTCAGGGTGACGCGCATTCCATAAGTCTTTTAATTTATATAATGTCTCATCTTCTAAGCAAGTATAGCCTTTATCCGAAGTTTTTGGACTACACCTAAGTCTAACAGTATCAAACTTCTTCTTAAACTTTTCTCTAAATATATGGTTTCTTCTAGTAATTATATTAGTGTTTACGCTTTTATTTTGCGTTTTCTTATGTTGCGTCCGTATTTTTTTTGTTTGTTTCTTATTTATTTTTAGAGGCTTCCTCATAATTATTATCAATATTATTCTTTTTACAAATTCCTTTATTTTTAAGATTCGGGTCTTTTAAATTAATATCTTTTTGTAAAGGCATTATAGTTTTTTTTTGTAATTTTGTGGTAGTTCGTTTTACTAGTTTCTCTAAGGCGTTTGGTTCTGTTATTTTAATAGTACGCATCATTAACATATTTGCTTCATCTGTATTATAAGATGCATCAAGTGGAATATTATTTAATGATTCGCATGTAATACCAGCATAATCCTCTTGAATAATATCAGACTTATCAATAACTTTAAAGTACTCAACACATACTCTTGCATATGCATCAAACGCGCTTCCTACGTCAGGGTACATTCTTTCTGGTTTTTCATTATTTAGCAGTTTTCTTGTAAGGTCAAATATTCTTTTCTTATAAAATTTTTTATCCTTGCGTGTTGTATCTTTAATTGTTACGCTTGATTTATTAACATGATTGGCATATTGTTGTTTATTCATTAAACACTCAAGTGTTATTTCTGTGATTAATTGGTCTTCCATTTTATATCTTTTACTAAGTTACTATTTTTATATTTTAACTTGAACTTAAACTTGTACTTGTAGGTGTAGGCGTAGTTGTAGTTGAACATATTGGAATTGCTAAAATAAAAAATTGATTTCGGTTAAATGGGCTTAAAGGTCTTTAAGTCAATTTAAACAACAATTATGAATCTATTCATCCTATCACTGAATTTTACAGAATGCGCAGAATTTATGTTTGATAAGCACGTCTCTAAAATTATACTAGAAGCAGTTCAAATGTTATGCACAGCAGTTCAAATTATTGACCCAGATAATGCAGTTTGTACTAAGATAAAATTATATAAAATTGCCCATAAAAACCACCCGGTTACAATTTGGATGCGAACATCACTCAGCAACTTTATGTGGACATTAGATTTGATTGAGGCAATGCATAATGAATGGAAGTATCGTTATGACCACCCGCAAGATAAAATGCATAAGTCGTATATCGTTGCCAGACATTTGAGAGAATATGCCCCCACTTCTGATAAATTTCCTCAAATGGGGTTAACTGCCTTTGCCCTTGCGATGCCGGTTGAATGTAAATGTGATGATGCGATTGAAGCCTATCGTAAATATTATCAGAGTCCAGATAAACAACGAATTGCATCATGGAAGAAGCGTGGTAAGCCTCATTGGTATAATGCGGAAACTAAAATATAAATTATTAAATAAAAAATTTCGTTCATATATTTTACTCTTATATTTTTCTTTTTATATTTTTCTTTTTATATTTTTCTTTTTATATTTTTCTTTTTATATTTTTATTTTTATTTGATGTTATATTATAATATGTTTAAAAGAGTAAATAAAAAACGAACGAGGCGTAATAAAAAATCATATAAAACCACTAGGAGAATACGAACAAATAAGAAGCATTCAATAAATAGAAAAAAGAATAATCTAATAGGTGGTGGACAATATGAAGAAGATGTATTTAGACAATTGCGTAGAAGTGGTTTTGATTTTAAAGGGAAAACCTGTTTAGATATTGGGAGCAGGGATGGATTAAATTGTCTTAGCTTAATTCGTCTTGGTGCTGCAAGTGTTGTTGGCATAGACTTAAGTGATGATAGATTTGGGGAACATGAGGCTGTTAGAAATGAATCACGAATTAAACTAATAAAAACAAATTTACTTGATTTAGATGAGAGCGAAAAATTTGACGTAATAACCTGCTTCTTATGGAATATGCCCGTTCCGTCATATAACCAGATAATGTTAAAAATAAAAGCATTACTAGCACCAGGTGGAACTATTTTTATAGGCATTCATGATGGTATGTATAAATATGGAGACAATGTTAGCGATGGCGAGCACGATGATGGCAGATTTATTGCAGCGCCAATGTTTGATATTGGAAGACCCCGACGACCGTCCCTTGCTATTAGACAACCGTCCCTCGCTATTAGAGGGCCACCTCCTGCTATTGGACGCAACACAGGGTCAGTTCCAGAACTTATTGGTAATCATTTTACCAGATTTGATATTATTGATCGCGATTCTCCCTTCCAATGGATTATTAAAGCAATGGGTCCAAAGTAACTATAAAAATATAAATCTAATTAAGTCATTTATATTTTTATATTTGTTATTTGTTTGTTTTTTGTTGTTATTTATTTCTGCGCATTTGGCGCATTAGTTTGTTTCGCCTTATTATTACACGCATTTTGCTTACTAATATCGTTTCCCAAGCCTCTAATTTCTTGCCGTGTGTGATTTTGGAATAAGCCTTGACCTACATTCTCTGGATTTGGATTAAAAGAATTAAAATAGTCTTTCTGAAATAATCCTGGAAATGGTTGTTGAGCGTCGCTCTTAGTCTTAAAACCAAAATTATATAAATCGCTATCTGTGCTAGGAACATAAACTGCTTGACTACAGGACTGAAGGGCATAAATTTGGTTTCTTAATTCAGATTCCGTGTTTATGTTTGTAGCAAATCCAGACCAGGGCGCTTGTCTAGTTCCTGGATTAAAAACATTATTTGAATTATATGTTGGCTGTTTAATAAGTGGAGTTTTTACTGGCGCTCTGGGGTCAACAATTGGCATGGTAGAATACTTTGTCATTACTGGACGAACATTCAAATAAGGTTGTAATGTCTGTGATGGTATATTTCTATCATATATACGATTATTAATAGAATTTGTTATTTGTGATGCGCATTCTCTTAATCCTTGTGATGACATTACTAATATATTATATAATAATATTTTTATTATTCGGTATATCGGGATATCGGTATATCGGTATATCGGTATTTGGAATAGAGTCTATTTTTCTAAATGAGTAAAACCATATAAAGATTATTGTTGATTATTAATAAGGAAAATATATGTGTGGCATATTCGCGCTATTAAATAATGAATCTCAGTTTAAGGAGGCATTTATTCATGAACAGTTTATGAAAGGTCAATCTAGAGGCCCAGAGTTTTCTAAATTACAGAAGTATGCGTTGTTATGCTTATTGGGGTTTCATCGGTTAGCAATCAATGGTCTAAATGCCGCTTCTAACCAACCAATAATTATTGGCGACGTAGCATTAATTTGTAATGGGGAAATCTATAATTATAAAGAACTCTATGCCTTAATGGATATAACACCAACGACTCAATCTGACTGTGAGGTTATTATTCATTTATATAAAAAATATGGAATTAATCAAACATTAAAAATGTTAGACGGCGTTTTTGCGTTTGTCTTGTGCGATATTGACATTAATAAGAATGCTGCTAAAATATATGTTGCAAGAGACCCATATGGCATAAGACCCCTTTATGTTTTAAAACCAGCCATTGAAGATAAGATGGATTATGAAGGACGCGACAGACTTTATGGCGTTGCGTCAGAGTTAAAGGTATTATCTGAGTTCAATAAAGAACTACCTAATTACACGGTTGAGCATTTCCGACCAGGCACATATTCTAAGTTTATTATGGAGTATAAAGTATCTCCAAAATGGGCGCTGAAAAAAGAGTACTGCGGTTATCATTCTACTGGGTTCTCAAGCGTTATTTCATCTACGCAGCATGATTTAACCACTACATATAAAGGAATACAGTATTATTTGACAGAAGCCGTAAAAAAGCGGGTATTAATTACAGAGCGTCCTATTGCTTGTTTGCTGTCTGGTGGATTAGATAGCAGTTTAATTACCGCGTTAGTAAACGAATTCCATAAAAAAAATTCCGATAAACCGTTAGAGACATTTAGTATTGGATTAGAAGGGTCAGAGGACCTTAAATATGCGAAAATTGTTGCGGATTACTTAGGAACAAATCATACTGAGATTTTGCTAACAGAGAATGATTTCATTGATGCGATTCCTGATGTTATATGTACAATTGAAAGTTATGATACTACAACTGTGAGAGCAAGCATTGGCAACTATTTGCTAGGAAAATATATCTCAGAAAATAGTGATGCGAAAGTAATTTTTAATGGGGACGGCTCAGATGAGTTGTGTGGTGGTTATTTATACATGCATGCTGCACTGGATGCTATTGAATTTGATAAGGAGTGTCGGCGTCTACTAAAAGACATACATGCGTTTGATGTGTTGCGCTCGGATAAGTGTATTTCATCGCATGGGCTAGAGCCTAGAACCCCGTTTTTAGATAGAACCTGGGTTCAATATTATTTGAGCATCCATCCATCTATGCGGTTTCATAAGGGAAACAATCAATGCGAAAAGTTTTTGTTGCGTAGCGCATTTAGCGAAGAGAATTATTTAGATTCTAATGGAAGCGCATTGTTGCCTAGATGCGTATTATGGAGAACAAAGGAGGCATTTAGTGATGGTGTTAGTAAAACAAGCAGGTCATTATATGAAATTATAAAAGAACGACTGGAAAATCAAGAAAAATATTTCTTTAAAAATATAGGTAAGCATCAGCATAATTGCCCAGATACTACTGAAAAAAAGTATTACCGCAATATTTTTGAAAACGCGTATCCTAATTTAGGAAATGTTGTTCCATATTTTTGGATGCCTAAGTATGTGGATGCAAAAGATGCAAGCGCTAGAACATTGAACATTTATAACGATATAATTAAAAATTTGAATTCTCCCTAACTATTAGATATACTATACAAAAGCGTAAAACAAAAGCGTAAAGCACAAGTTAATGGTTAAAAATAACAAAATAACAAAATAAAAAATTCCAATGATTAAGTGGTTTAACTAACATTTTTTTATAAACTGTATATATAATGCCATCAAGCACAGTTAATGGTGTAACCTATAACTACACGGTTCTTACTTCGTCGTCAGTGAGAATTGATAGCGTAACCGTTCCATCTTTAATGGATGTAGTAATTCCTTCATCATTCGGCAGTTATATTCCAAAAGAGACGAATATGTCGTTTTTTACTAATTCAAACGTACGTAGCGTAACTGTTCCTGGCACGTTTACTTATATTGGACCGCATACATTTAGAGAATGTGCTAATTTAACTAGCGTTACTATTCTTGGAAATTTAGTAGAAAATGTAGGGGAACTTGCTTTTTATTTTTCTCCTAAATTAGCAACAATTACTCTACCTAATTCTGTCTCGTACATCGGGCCCGCGGCGTTTAGTAGATGTGGTCTTTTAACAAGTTTTGCTATACCAACTTCACTAATTTATCTTAGAGAGGGTGCATTTAGTGGTTGCACAAGTTTAACTAGCGTAGTTTTACCTGAATCTATAACATACTATAGTAGTGGGGGCACTTTTAGTGGGTGCACGAGTTTAACAAGTATTAATTTTCCAAATTCTTTAACAAAGATTCCAGATTCTTTTTTAGAAAATTGCACAAGTTTAACTAGCATTGTTATTCCTAATTCAGTTACTGATATTGGTGCTTACACATTTAAAGGTTGCAACAAATTACCTAATATAACTCTCCCAACGTCCATAAAATCAATTGGTTCAAGTGCGTTTCAAGGATGCACTTTATTAAATGGTGTCTATTTTGCATCAAATACAACTATTCCTACAATAGCAAGCGACTCATTTAGTGGAATATCTGCATCTTCAGTGGCTTATTATAATTTAGGCGTATCAAATCCACCAACAACCACGCAAGGGTTTTCAAGCGTATCAACAGATTGGTCGTCTAGAATTACAACAACAGTTAATGGGAGCGCCGGGACTGCAACCGACCCGTTTAATAACATAGTATATAGTTATACAGTAGTTACTAGCGGAACTGGCACAGCGTCTGTTACCGGATTTATTACGCCAATAGTAAACGATTCCGCAATATTATTAGCATTTACTCTATCTGGAATTGTTTATATTGTAACTAGTATTGTTGATAATGCGTTTACTGGATGGACAGGTTCAAACATTTCTATTCCAGATTCTATAATTAGTATTGGTAATAACTGTTTCAAAGATTGTACTAATCTGCCTAAGATAGATATTGTGCATTCTGTTCTTAGTATTGGAAATAACGCCTTTCAAGGATGCACTGGTTTAAAAAATATTACGCTTAGTGTTGAATTAACAAATATTGGTGCTAATTCGTTTGATAATTGCACCGCTTTAACAAGCGTTGTTATTCCAAGTAGTATGACAAGTATTTCTGCCGAGTTGTTTAAAAATTGTTCGTCGTTGACTAATATAACCCTGTTCGGGACACTTGAATTAATTGGAGATAGCGCATTTTATGGGTGTGTGGGGTTGACTACGGTTACTATTCCGGCAAGCGTTATTAATATTGGAAATAATGCATTTAACGGGTGTACTGGATTAAAAATTTTAGATATACCAAACACAGTTACTTCTATTGGAAGTCAAGCATTTAAAAATTGTAGCGCATTAACAACTGCATATTTTGGAACTACTACTACGTTTCCATCAATCGGAAGTGATGCATTTAGTGGAGCATCGGTGGTTGCTTATTATAACTCATCCGTAACAAACGCGCCAACAACAGCACAAGGATTTTCTAGTGTATCTACAAATTGGGCATCAAGATTCTCAACAGTAGTTAGTGGAAGTAATGTTACTGCAACAGATTTAACAGATGGTTTAATTTATACTTATACTATAGTTACAACTGGTACTGGAGTGGCATCGCTTTCAAGTTATAATGATACTAGCAGTAATTTCAAGATTAATGTATATGTTTTAAATGCATTTACCGTGTCCAATAGAACTTATATTATAACACATATTGTTAATTTTAACTCTGGGAAATCTATAAGTTTTTCTATTCCTAACACAGTAACAGCTCTTGGACCATGTAGGCAAGGACTCCTCAAGGGCGTGGTTTTACCTGACTCGGTACAGGGCCTAGGAAGTGAAACGTTTTATGGTGGTGGTAGGATTGTGAGTTTAGTTGTAGGAAGGGGTACGCAGTATATTGGGCCGCAATGTTTCTATGGCGGGGATTCTTTAAGAAAAATTACAATTAAAGAACCATCTTCATTAGTGCAGATTCAGTCTGCTGCGTTTGCGTCCTCTAAAATAAAAACCTTTGTTATGCCTAGTAAAATGCCTGAGGTTGGCGGTGGCGCTTTTGCCGCTTGTGCAGAATTAAATACATTTAAATTTAATACAATTGTTGAATATATTGGTGACGATGCGTTTTATGGATGTGTTAGTTTAACTAGCATTGATATTCCTAATAAGATTCGCTATCTCTCTGGGTTTAAGGGATGTACTGGTTTAACTAGCATTATTATTCCAAACCAAGTAACTGAACTGGGTTATAGGGCGTTCGCGAATTGTACAAATTTAACAAGTTGTTTTATTCCAGATTCGGTTAGGATTATTAAGGACGAGGCATTTGTTGAGTGTAACAAGATTTCTACTTTTACCATACCCAGCAGGGTTGAACAAATTGGTACGTACGCTTTTAATGGTTCAACTAGCGCATTAACGCCATTAAAGATTTATTTCGCATCACCAACAAAAATCCCAACATTAAATAGTGAAGCATTTCGTCCTAGAAATGGATGCGTTGCTTATTATAATAAAAATGTATCAAATCCACCAACAACCTCGCAAGGGTTTTCAAGCGTATCAACAGATTGGTCGTCTAGAATTACAACAACAGTTAATGGCAGCGCCGGGACTGCAACCGATTCTTTTAATAACATAGTATATAGTTATACAGTAGTTCCTAGTGGAACTGGCACAGCGACTGTTACTGGGTTTACTACACCAATAATAAACGCCGCATCTATTTTACCATCATTCGTCGTATCTGACGTAACATATTATGTTACTAGCATTGCCGAGAATGCGTTAAACGGATGGAGTGGAGTACAACTATCTATGCCGTACACAATAGTATCCGTCGGTAACAATGCATTCCAAGATTGTAGTAACGTAACAGGAATTTATCTTGGGTACGAAGTAACTAATATTGGAACTGGCGTTTTTAAAAATTGCTCCAAATTAATAGATATTTTTATTCCTGGTATGGTAACTAGTATTTCGGAAAACCTTTTTGAAAACTGTAGCGGTTTAAAAAATATAAGCATTACTAATTTTATTACAAGAATAGGAAATGACGCATTTTCTGGATGTCTCGGGTTAACCCACATTGTTATACCAAGTAATGTTACTAGTATTGGAAACAAATCATATTATGGATGTTCTGGATTAACAACTGTTACAATTCCAGAGACCATTGCTGCGATTGGCAATCAGGCATTCCAGAATTGTAGCGCATTAGCAAGAGTTTACTTTACAACCACAAATACAATTCCAACAATCGGAAGTGATGCATTTACAGGAATATCATCAACTGCAACAGTTTATTATAACTCGGTTGTTTCAACTACACCAACTTCGTTTCAAGCATTTCCAAATATCTCAACTGATTGGCTGTCAAGACTTAGTATTACAACTAGTGGAACTACCGTAACAGCAACCGATTTAATAACTAATATACCATATATTTATACGATAGTTACAAGTGGTACGGGAACAGCCACAATTTATTCTGTCTACAACAGTGTGACAGTTGGAGAGGTCGAAATTTTAAATGCATTTAGTATTGCCGGAAAAACTTATATTGCGACAAGGGTTCAATATCCGGGGATAGGTGGCGGTAACATTAAAACCATCTCTATTCCGAGTTCAATAACTCACCTAGACTCAGTGGCTCACGGAACCCGTATATATGGAATACAGGTTCCTGGTTCGGTAACATTTATGCAGAATTGTTTTTCTAGTTGTCTTACTCTAAGAACTGCTACCATTCCTGCGTCAGTTACGCAGATGGGTGCTTACAATGCCAATGCCGGACTGACCTCATTTTATAACTGTCAGGCATTAACAAATATAACTTTTAAAGAACCAAAAAATATTGTTGCAATTAATGATTTTGAATTTGGAAATTGTTTTAAATTAGTATTGCCTACGCTTATTAAAAACTTTACTACAAATGGCAGTTCTCTTACTATATATGGTGGGTTTCTTCGTCCAACTACGTCAGTTAAAATTAATGATAGTAGCGCTAATTCTTTGAATTCCACGACTATAAATAAAAATGGCTCTCCTCTTATTACAACAACAAATGGTAATATAATAATAACATTTTCAGCAAGTTTACCTGCCCTAATAACTACTATTTCATTGTCAGATTCAAATGGCGTTGTATATAAATACAGAGTTCCTCCGAAAATTACAGCAGCAACAATTAATGCCGACAGAACACTGGTTACGATAACTGGCGTTTGGTATAGCAATATTAATAAGATTGACTTTCTTCAACCCGACTCAACCACTATAAAAACATCAGTTTATAGCACGGATATATCAGCAAATGTTAGTCAACTCACATTTAATGTATCTGATGTATCTACTATAAGTCCAAGAATGCGGCTCGTTGATATTGAGGGAACAAAAACCGACGTCTTTTTCAGTGTTAATATTAATACGGTGTTTTCAACTGTATGTTTTCCTGCTGGCACCCCGATTAAATGCGACCAAGGATTAATAGATATTGAAAAAATTAATCCGGACATTCATACGGTTCGTGGTAAGAAAATAGTAGCAATTACTCAGACCATTACCCCCGATAAGCATATTGTTTGTATTGAAAAGAATGCGTTTGGAAAAAATATACCATCGCAACAAACAATTATTAGCAAAGACCATAAAATATTCTATAATGGTAAATTGATAAAGGCTAAAGAGTTTGTTGGAAAAATAGATGGTGTTACATATATAAGTTATAACCGAGAAATATTATATAACGTGTTGTTAGAAGAGCACGATAAAATGGTAGTGAATAACCTAATATGTGAGACATTACACCCAGATAATGGAGTAGCGAAGTTATATAGGGTTCTTCCAACATTGTCGTCCGAAGAACAAGAAGAGTTAATAATGGAATTAAATAAACGTCTTATGGCGCGAAATAAAAAGGCGAGCATCTCTATGTAATTCGGTGTAATACAATACAATACAATAGAATAATATTCACAAAACAAAAATAACTGAAAACTAGATGTAACACGAAAACTAAATTCAAATAAATATATAATTAAAAAAATTATTTATTTATTTATTCACATGATATAATAATGGGAATAAGCGAAAAACTATATAACGTTCAAAATTTTTGGTTTAATATATTCATTGCATTAACATATACAACATATGCGTTGCTTACATTCGGCATATTTAGCAGTTCGCCAGAATACCTACAAGTATTAGATAATTATGTAAAAATATATATTAGTTTATTTTTATTATGGCGGTTTAATCCTTTTAGACAAATTGAATTTACTGATTTAGATAGAAAAATCGCATTTAGTGCTGGCATATTTTTATTCACAACTACTGCTATTAACCAAATATTATTAATCTACTTAGATAAATTCAAATCAATATCATTAGATAAAATCACATCAAAAATCGGTTTAGGGTTGAGAGAGTAAATGTCTTTATTATATTATATTATATTACCGGTTCTTCCTAGTCTTTGATTTATAGGATTTATTTTTAATTGTTTTTTTATGCGACGACCTTGGTGGTCCGTTGTCTTTATTTTTATTAAAAAATATATGTAAATGTGCCATTGTTTTTTTTGAAACTATTTTATCTATATCATATTCGTCATTGCTTTTTTTAAAATAAGCAAACTCATATGTGGTCATATTTAGTTTCATAAAATCAATAAAGCCCAATTCGTTTTGTTTATTTGATAATAATTTTTTTGAAACTGGGCTGCGAACATATCGTTCAATCATAGTATCAAACTCCAAGTCATGAATATATGGTTTAATTTTAATATAATATACATTATCCTTATTCATATCAGGATGATAAGTGTCGTCTAAAAAGCATATTTCTGTATTATCGCGAATCTTTGAACAACGCATCAAATCTTCTATTGTTTTATCATGACTTGTTCTACATAATTCCATGGGCCGACCATTTATTTTAAACGCTGATATGACATTGCTAAACAATTTATACTTTAATTTTGATTCAAAATAGTTTTTAATGAATTGTATCCATTCTTTTGGTCCCTGATTATTAGTATATATGATTACGCCATCGCACTGCTTTAATATTTTTTTTAATTTTATGTATTGAAGTATAGATAATATCTTCGGCCGAACAAACTCTGGAAATATATCTAGTGTCTCATTGAAATGATGCTGTGTTAATATGGTGTCAGCATCTATATTCATTGTTTTAGCATAATTGTGTAATGAATCCCAAAATATACCCAATTCTACAAAATAACCAAGAGTTTCATCTACATCAATAACAATTATTTTTGTCTTATTAAACATTATCCTAAAATATGTGTATATATTAAAAGTTAATAAAATAGTTATTATGGTTTATATTTGTTATATTTGTTATATTTGTTATATTCGTTATATTTGTTAGAAATATAACAAATACATTCATTTTAGTTATTTATGATAAAATATTATATAACTTATTAATATTATAATTATAATTAATATGTTATCTGGAAAATATGGTAATGATTTAATTGGTCCTAAGAAAACCCTTAAAACAATTTTATTAGAGAAATCCGCTATATTAGCAAAACAACTTAACCGGATGAAAGAATATAAGCAATCTAAGAAGCAACATTATAAAAGTATTATTCCATTAAAAATATTTCAAACTTGGCATACTAAAGAGTTGCCAGAGCATATGAGGCGTTCAGTTGAAAAGTTAAAACGATTGCATCCAAGGTTTGAGCATTTTTTATTTGACGATAATGATTGCAGAAACTTTATAGCCGCAAATTTTGACAACTCGGTATTGAATGCGTTTGATAGTTTAATTCCAGGCGCTTATAAAGCGGATTTATGGCGTTATTGCGTATTATATATAAATGGTGGAATATATTTAGATATAAAATATGACTGCATCAATACGTTTAGATTTATTGAACTTACTGAAAAAGAACATTTAGTTGTTGATATTGACGGAAATAATATTTATAATGCGCTTATTGTATCATTGCCGAAAAATGATATTCTACTAAAATGCATTAATCAAATAGTAGAAAATGTTAAATCTAGATACTATGGGAATAGTTGTGTTGACCCTACTGGTCCGGGGTTATTATCTAGATTTATTAATGCTTCCGATAGACAAACCATAGAACTAGAGCATATTTGGAATAAACCAACCGGAGATAAATTTATACTTTATAAGAACGTATCTATATTAAAAATGTATAATGGTTATTATGACGAACAGGGAGAAAACAAAAAGGTTGAACATTATTCAATATTATGGATGAGTAGAAATATTTATAAATAAAATATAAAATAAAATCTAAAATCTATGGATATTGTATTACGTAAATTGCGCGTTGCGTTCATGTATCCAACCATCAGAGTAACCTCCAGTAAATAAATGTTCAATCATTGAATTATGGAATCTTTCTCCGGCAAAACAAATCATTGTCTGGTTTTTATAACGATAATAATTACCTCTGTCTTTAAAAACCATCATTTTATTTTCTTTTAAATATTGTTCAATTCCATCCGTAAAAACGCCCGGGCCAGTTAAATAATGTATTAAATGCTCACCCTTAAATTCGGTTAATGACATAATTCTGTTAAGAGACAACTCAATTACATGTTTTAATATTTCAGATTTTGCTGGAGCAGCAAAACACCATTGGCATAGATGAGTTGGGTTCTCTGGTGCGCATACAAGTAGAGTATCATACAAAGTAAACATATTTGGATTACATCTGCAAATAGCATCAGCATCAGCATAAATTCCGCCAAATTTATATATAACGCAATAACGCCACAAATCCGCTTTCATGACGGATATGGGAAGTTTAGAATAAGCCTCATAGATGATATTGCCAAAATCTTCTACCATTACATTTTTCATAAATAATTCACACATTTCGTCTGTATAAAAGTGATATCCAAATTCTGGAACAAATTGTTTCCATGAATTGATGGCATTCCTTAAGTGGGGAGTATTTTGAACATATTGAATAGATTTATGCGTTTGAAAAATTCGTTTAGGGATTTTTAATTTATTCAAAACAACATTAGTATCTTCAATTGCGGTTTCTTCATTATCTTCATAAACGTTGATGGGTTCTTCGTTATCACTTTTATCTAATTCCTCAATGTGATGAATAATTGGGTCTTCTTCAAGCGCATGTCCATTAGAACTATTATCAAGTTCTTCTTCCTCTATTTGTTCATCAGCATCATCTTCTATAGAAGTGTCTAAATATTGAACTATACCCTGGTCACTACCTTGATCACTACCTTGGTCACTACCTTGTTCGCTACCTTGTTCGCTATTATTGAAGTCAGTTAACAAGTCATCTTCATTAGTAACAGTAAACTCCATATTTTTATTAATTTTTATTTTTTTATTAATTAAACTAATACGAAACAAAAACAAAAACAAAAACACAAAATAAAAGTTAAAAAAATAAAAAATAAAATATTTACATAGTCTAAATATTAAATATAATAATATGCCTTATAACATAACTAAGTCAGATTATTCAAAAATACTTAAATTCTATGGATTAAATGTTCCAAAAAGCGAAAATAGTCTAAAGAAATCGGCAGAAGATGTTTTAGCCAAGAAATTATGCTCATGTATTAAAAAAGTCGGTGGTATAAATAATGAACCTATCGCAATAGGAATCTGCACTAAAGCAGTACTAAATAATAAAGGATTATCGCGTGGAAAATTCAAATGCAAAGGGAAAAAGGAAATTTCTCTCATTAAGACTAAAAGAAAAGTATCAATCGGTAAAAAAACTAGAAGGAGATAATAAAAAGACTTAAAATTTTATCTATCATATTTATATGTCAAACCAAAATAAATATGATATTGTTATAATTGGTGGCGGAATAGCAGGACTATATAGTGCCTATAAAATATTAAAACTAGCACCAGAAACTAAATTAGTAGTTCTTGAGCGTCATAAGAAACAATGGCTTGGTGGAAGACTAGGTAATGAGATGTTTCAGGGAACTCAAGTTGTAACTGGTGCCGGAGTTGGACGTAAAGAAAAAGACCATCTATTAATTGAACTGTTGAGAGAACTTAAAATCCCCTATAATGAATTCAAAGTGATTCATAATTACGCGGATACAATTTCACCTAAATGCAACGTGCTCGGCATTTTTAATATATTAAAAAAACAATTTAAAGAAACTTTGCCAAGGCAGACATTTAAGGAATATGCCCTATCTGTTTTAGATAAAAAAACATATCAGAATTTTATAACTTGTTCGGGATATAGTGATTATGAGAATGAAGATGCATATGATACTCTATATAATTATGGGTTTGATGATAATTATGGCGCATGGACTGCGCTGCATATTCCATGGAAATTATTAATTGATACTATTTCTAAAAAAATAGGCGTTCGTAATATTCGTACTTCTAGTGCGGTAATTGATATTGAAAATGCGACGGCATATGATTTTAAAATTTATACTGATAACGGTCGGGTGTATCCGTGTGAAAAAGTTATATTAGCAACTACGATAACTAGCGTATTAAACTTAATAGTTGACGCATCTTATTCTAATAGCGTATATCAACAAATTCATGGACAAATATTCTTACGATTATATGGAAAATTTTCTAAGAAATCCGCCGAGATTATGAAACAATACATAAAAGGATATACAATTGTACCGGGACCACTCAAAAAAATTATACCAATTGACCAAGATAAGGGGGTTTATATGATTGCGTATACTGATAACAAAGACGCAAAATATTTAAAAGATATATTAAAAAACACTGAAAGAAACCGTGGATATTTTTGCGAATTGTTAGAAAAAGCAATCGGAATACCTAAAGGCGTATTAAATTTAATCGCTATTAAGGACTATTATTGGCCAATAGGCACCCATTACTACGAACCGCTTCGGGGACCATTTAAAAATCGCGAGGAGTTTATAAAGACTGCTCAGAATCCAGCAACTGGCATGCTTATTGTTGGTGAAATGATAAGCATGAATCAAGGTTGGACCGAAGGTGCGCTTGAAAGTGTGGATGCCGTTGTTACTAAACAATGGATTGAAAAAGGTCGTTAACTCATTGAAATTATAAAAATTTATTTGTCGCTGTTTATTGCATAGTAACCATGATACCCAATTGATGCAAAACCAAGCATCAATAAAAATTCGTATGCTGGTCTAGGAGTAGCCTGTTTATTATACCCGATATAAATCAAAAGTGGACCAACTATGAATATGTGAAATAAATTTACCCATGGATTCTTATTTTCGGCAACTTTAAGATAAGTCTTATATATGTGATAAAAAACGATGATTGCGCCTAATCCAAGTAAAACTGGAAACATAAAGGTTGGAACATTTGTTGACATAATTCCTACATATAAGAACAATGTTCCAACTATCAAAATATGAAATAAGTGAACGTATAATTCTTTCATTATATAATATAATACCAATTTATATATTTTTAATTTTTTCTTTATAAAATATATAAATGAATTTTAAATCTTATTCTGAATCTAATTCTGAATCTAAATCTGAACCCGAATCTAAGTTCAACTATTCAAATACACAAATGCATCAAGCAGGTGGAAAAAAAACTGTTAGAAAGGTTATTATTAAGAACGGTAAAGGACATAAAAGTGTTAAATACTATAAAAATGGTAAACTATCAACAACAGTAAAACGCGGATTAAAGCCAGTTGAACTTATATTAATTAAGGCTGGGAAATTTATTCCTGGTCTATTCAAGGACTGTGGTTGCAAAAAAAAACTAAATAAAACAAAAAAACAACGTTAAAACAAAAAACAACGTTACCCCTTTTTACATTTCAAACACGGAGTATTTGTTTTGTTTCGTTGTTTTCTTCGTTTTTCTTGTTTTCTTTGTTTTTCTTGTTTTCTTCGTTTTTCTAGTTTTCTTTGTTTTCTTCGTTTTCTTTGTTTTCTTCGTTTTCTTTGTTTTCCCACCTCTTCTATATTGATCCTCTTGAACGGCCATTTTTATGTCCGCGTTCATATCGTCTGTTAAATCTGAACAATAAGCAATTGAATTGCCTTTACAAACAGGACAAATCAAAATATCATCGCTCAATAATCTATTGTTGGGTTTTTGGCTATGGTTTAATTCTATTTCACAATTTCCGTGCATTTTTTGTTTACAAGTCATACATTGGTAACAGTTTGTGCGATCTTGTCCAACCGGCTCTAAACAGATAGGACAATGATCTTTACCAGTTTCTTGGGCTTTGGAAGACATTATATTATAATACAATACAATATATTTTGAGTTGAATTAAATTATAATATCGCAAAAATAAAACGCAAAAATAAAACACAAAAAACAACGTTAAACAAAACAAAAAAACGCTAAAATAATTATTAATTTTATAATTTAGATATATAAAAATACGTGTATTATATGAGCATTATACCTGATTGCACATTAACCACTGCATGTTTTTGCGTTCATGAAAAAAATAATAACTCATTTTCTATTGAAAAGATTATAGAAAACTCCGAAGAATTGTTACGAGTTCCTTGTTATTTGGTAATTTACGGGGATAACAAAACAATTCCTCTTTTAAAAGAAATTAGAGAAAAAAATGGTCTGGTTGATTTAACTAAATTTATAACTTTAGAATTGTCACAATTGTGGACTTATGCATACGAAAGTAAAGTGAATGAAAATCGCAATTTGTATTGGCCCACTAGAGACCCAAGAGCTCAAACAGATTCGCATTTAATTACTTGTAACAAGTTTGATTTTGTTTTACAAGTAATTAATTCTAATCCATTTAACACGAGTAAGTTTGGCTGGGTTGATTGCTTTTTAAGAACAAATTCTTCAAAAATATGCGAAAATTATAATGTTAATAAGTTTTTATATGTATTAAACAATATTAATGAAAAATATCATATACAGGTTTTAAACTGTTGTGATAAAAAATATAAACAATCTGAATTTAAACGAGAATATTATGAACAATATCGTTGGGTCGTTTGTGGATGTTTGTTTACGTGTGGGAAGGAAATCGGAATAAAAATATTAACGCGATTAAAGGAGATTTTTGTTGAAACTACTAATCTAGGTTATGGACACGGCGAGGAAATGTTATATTTAGAGGTTCTAGATGAATTCTACGATGACATTCATCGTAGTTATGGAGATTATGGGCAAATATTAAATAATTTTATTGAACCGACTAATAATTATCATTATATTTATTGGTTAATATTAAATACATATCAACATTTTGGATACAATAAAGAATGTTACGATTGTGCAAAAATCTTGTTAAAACAAATAGAATCCTATAAAGTTGAAATGAATTGGGGCCTATATATGAGCATTTTATTTAGTTATTATGTGTCCGCAACATATATTAATAGAGACGACGCTATAAATATTGCAAAACATATTTATAGTGTTTGCTACAATAACCATTATATGAAAAAAGAATTTTGTGCAAATTACGACTTTTATGTTTCACAATTAAACATCGTTTATCAATTTTCGTTTTGGGAAAATATAAATAATTAATTTGCTAGATGGTCTAATGCGGATACTAATACTTGTTCTTGTCCAGTCAACTTCTGAAAAATTAAACACTCTTCCATTTTTATTCTATAATATTTGTGTGAAAAATTTTTACAAGTTAGATTAACCCCATCATCGGTTACCGATATTTCACATAATATCCCACCAGGAGTTAAGAATATATTATCTGGGTCTTTTATAGGTATCCATCTTATAAAAGCACCATACCTTAATTCATTCATTTCATCTACATAAGCATAATCCTTTAACTTTTGCATTATATTCTTAACCTCTTCCTTTGATAAATGCAATTCATTTAAAATTTCTTTTTTCATTTCAGTGATTTTTTTTGTATTTAAATTTAAAAATTTTGAGTTGTCTTCATTATCCAATGCCTTTAATAACTTATCTATGTCCATGTTATATTTATATTTATATTTTTATATTTGATAGTCTTATATATTTATACTTTTATACTTTTATATTACTGAGGGGGATTGGGGGAGGGGTCAAATTTAATAAATAATGCATAAAATACAATTTAAAATTATACTAATTATTTTTATATGGACACTCAAAAAGAAAAAGAAAAAGAACAATGCAAATTAGTCATTTGCGTTTTTGCATGCGCAACAATTCCTCAATATAAAAACGAAATCAAAAAGATTGAAGAAACCTGGGGTGCCCGAGCAATAAAAAAAAACGTAAAGGTTATATATTTTCTTGGTGAAGAAAAAACAGACTTGGACAATCCTGCCAAATATATCTATCTTAAAAACGTTGGTAATGATTATTCTTCTGCAATGGATAAACAAAACTTGGGGTTAAAATATATATACGAAAACTTTATAACAGATTTTATATATTGTTGTGGGACAGATACATATGTAAATGTTGATAATATGTTAAATTATATTAACACATTTGACTCTAATGACGCATTATATATTGGTGGTCATGGGTCGCGCCGAAATATCAATGACAATTCCTTATATTTTCATTGTGGGGGCGCAGGATTTATAATATCACTAGTGGCATTAAATGCAGTTTACCCGAAGTTAGATGACGTTACAGAAGAATGGCCAAAAATTTGCATTGAAAGTAATCATAATGGGGAATTATTTACGCTTTATCCATCTATAGACAAATCGTGTGACGTTGCCTTAAGTTATTACTTGCAGAATATTATAGGTTCGGACTTAAAAATTATTGAAAATAAAAATTCATTTTTTGGATGCAATTATAAAGGAATTGTTCATCATAAAAGCGTTGGAATGTTTTATACATGTTGTAATAACATAATAGACTGGAAAACTCTTATATCATGCCATTGCATGTCTTCGTCAGATTTTGATGAATTTACTAAAATATTAGAAGAACATAATTATTATTCTATATAAAATTATAATCATTCTTTGTTTATAATTTTATTATCTAATTTTTTCGTATAGTTTTATTATCTAGTTTTGCCGTTGAACAAAATAATAGCCGTTTAATTTTGCAATATCAAAGTTATTGCACATATAATTTTCATGAATAAATAACTTTTGTCCTTCGTGTCTATTGTAAAACAGATGTTTATATTCGTCTTTGTTGAAAATGGAGGTTATTACTACCTCTTCTGGGAAGTTTGATAAAAATGGTGTTCCTAATTTTACCATTTCATAGTACTCATTAACAAATTTTTGTATCTTATCACTTTTAAGATTTAAGCCAAACACAACGCTGCATACAGCAATGCTATTAACAAAATTTCTATTCGTCAATGCGTTTAATTCCTCAACGGTCTCTTTAAATACAGAATTTTCATATGTTGGAATTCCTGGTGAATATGGAAAAAATTGTCTAAAAATAGCATCGTCCTCGCACAATACATCAAACAATCTTTGCGGATTATTTACAGCATAGCAGGCAGCATCTATCCAAATTATTCTTTCAAACCCAAGTTTTTCGGCTTCTAACATCATAAATATTTTAAAACAATATGGGACTCCTGCATACTTCATCTCCATTCCTCTAGGTGTCGGAAACCCACCATTAAATAAATAAAAATATCCATTAAACCCAACTTTTTCTAATGATTGATGAATATCTGCACCTTTTATAGCACGAACGTCTGTTAAATTTGTAGTACAACATACAATGCACTCTTTCTTATTTCCGCCATTACCAATCTTATATAATATTTTAGACGGGTAAACATTCTTATCAACGTCAATTAACTTTTGACAAACTCCTTTACTACATCGGTCAATACTTGCATCTAATGAATAAGTAAAACTACTGTCATTATTAGAAAACCGGTTTTTTACTATTTCTATAATATTGTCCTTCTTTATCTCTAACCTTTTTTTAATTAATACTAACTCATTGTTTGTATAGAATTCTTTATCTGGAATATCTATTTCAAATGGATTTCTTAATTGAGTTTCGGGTTCGTTTTTTAATTCGTTTATTTTTTTTAGAATTGTCAAACCATTGTTATTAATATATCTTTCATGCAAAACCCAGTTCGCATTACTTTGCAAAAACTCTTCAACCGCCGGCCATACACCTTTATTTATTTCCTCTTTTGGGAATCCAGATTCTAATGATTGTTGTTCCGAATTCATATTTAATCGTATCGTCTCTCCATACCATTCATCTACTGTTGTATCATGCATTATAATATATTTATTTGTGATTTTACTAAATTTGTCTAATTCCCTCTTTAATTGCCCATAAACATGCCAAGTATCAATAAAAGTTAAATCGTATGTATTAGTAATTTCTAATAAAAGATTATTTTTCCAAATATAATCAATTTTTATATTTTCAGACGACGCTGCATTTAATAAACTGATGATGTCGCATTCATCTGTGTCATTTAACAATATTAGTTTACTTAAATTTTGATTATCCCCATTTAATAACCCATAAACTAGAGCCCAACTACTAACACAACCTCTTACACCAGTTTCAAATACGCTATCACATTCTGTTGCATATCTATACAGAGTTGGTAAATGCTCATTTATGTCGCTTCTTTCTGCACATAATTGTTCATAACGTTCTTTAATTTTATCCATTATCTCGGTTATATACGTATTATTAAAATAATATTAAATTGATTTTAACCTAATATTATTTATATTTTTGTTCTTTTGTTTATTATTGTTTTGATTGTTGTTGTTTTGATTGTTGTTGTTTTGGCGTCTTGTTAATTTTTGTATTGGTTTACCATGTAGAACCAAATGCGCTACCACCAAGAACTTCATTTGCAGCCATAATCATTCCGCCCAACGAATCACCCATTCCCATGCCAGGGGTCGCTGCGCCAGGCATTGGAGTTGAATCATTACGATACATCGCATTATAGTCTGGAGCATTTTGTTTTACGGGTTCTATCGGCAAATTACTAATAGATGTCGTTCCTTGGCTCATTCCACCATATAATGAGTTACCCATTGCGCTTGCATCATTTGGCAATTGATTCTGTCCTGATATTGGCTGAGAGACTTTTACGCTGCCCTTTCCTTTCCCCTTCTTTTTCTTATCATCGCCTGATTTACCTTCCCATAAATCAATCACCCGGTCTACTAAAATACTAACTTTCTCTCCCATCTTTGTTTGAAGACTCAATGTTATCACTAAAACTGCCAAAATAATAAATATTGTGCTGAATTCAGGATATTTTGTTCCGCTATAAGTAGGAACATATGTTATTATTCGGTTAATATAAAAAATGCCTATAAACATAACTACTATTTGAATGATAACTTCTGCTAAAAGTTCAAAACTTCCTTTCTCTTCATCTGCCTCTGGGACAAACTTTTGCATGGCTTTATTCAAAATAATTATGGGAACAATTGCTATTAATGAGTATTGAACTACGTTTAACATTTCTGCTTTTGAATCATCATCAAAGTTAAACACATGTTTAAAAAACCCAAATTTTGATGATAATTTTGAATCGTCTAGACTGTCCATATGTTTTATAAAAAGAAATTAAAAATAATAAAAATAGTCTTTAACCTAAATAATATTAAAGGTATTCTAAACTTTTATATTTATAAATGGAACATATGGACAGTCTAAGAACTCAAACAAATTTATCTCAAGAAGAAAAAATTGTTAAAACTTCATCTGATAATAAGAATCCACACGAAGAACACCAATATCTAAACCTTATTCAAAAAATACTTGATAGAGGAACCTTGGAGCCAGGCCGAAACGGAGATACGCTTAGTATATTTGGAGAATCTATGCGTTTCTCTCTTCAAAACGGAACTATACCTATTTTAACAACTAAAAAAGTCGCGTGGAAGACTTGTTTGAAAGAACTTATGTGGTTTATTCGCGGTGATACTGATAATAAATTATTGCAGAAACAAGGAGTTCATATTTGGGATGGAAATACGTCTCGCGAATTTTTGGATTCTAGAGGGTTGCGTTTATATCCTGAAGGTATGGCCGGCCCGATCTACGGATATCAATGGAGAAATTTTGGCGCTAATTATAACTGTTTTACTGGAAAACATTTAACAGATGACCCGCCGTTTAATGGTTTTGACCAATTACAAAATATTATTGATCAACTGAAGAATCCAGATACAAGAAATAGTAGGAGACTTATTTTGAGTGCATGGAATCCAAAACAATTAGACCAAATGGCGCTCCCGCCATGTCATGTTATGTGCCAATTCAACGTTCATGATGGAAATAAACTTTCGTGTGCTCTTTATCAGAGGTCGTGTGATATTTTTTTAGGAATTCCGTTTAATGTCGCGTCATATTCAATGTTAACTCATTTGCTAGCAAAACATTGTGAATTAGAAGCATATGAGTTTATACATTTTATGGGAAACGTTCATTTATATGAAAATGCTATTGATTCAGCCAAATTACAAGTTACAAGAGAACCATTTACATTTCCAACCGTTTCAATTAAACAAGTTAGAGAGAATATAAATGATTACATAGTTGAAGATTTTGAACTTTGCAATTATCAAAGTCATGAAACAATTAAGGCGCAGATGGTTGCTTAATAATTATTTTAATGTAAGCGAATAGTTTTTGTATTTCTTTTTCGCATATGAGTTCGTCTGGTTCTTTTATTTTTATTTTTATTTTTATTTTTATTTGATTTTCCTCCAGCATTTGGGTTAACTTCTGGTTCAGTTGGTCCATAATAGTCAGGCGCAGGAATTTGGTAAATACTATTATAAAACAATGATAATGTATCAGCCGTTTGTCCGGTTACTCTAAATCGGCGATTATTTAAGACCGGTTCATTTAATGGCGTAAGCCTTCCTAAAGGAAAATATACATTACCTTCTGCATCCTTATCCAACCGTAAATAATAAACCGCATTGGCTGTTTCTTGGTCAGTGAGGTCAACACTTTCAAATACTGTTGGCATTTATATATAATAATAAAATAATTTGATAATAAAATAATTAATAGGTTGCGTAAATAAGTTAAAAACAAATTATTTAATAACTTTATTATGAGTAGTGCTAGAGCAAACGCATCGGCTAGAAACCGCCGCGCTGGTGGAAACGAAATGCCTCCTCCACAAATACCCGGACGTATTGGGCAACAAATGCAACAAATGCAAGGTGCGCCAAAACTTTCTATCTCCGATGCAATTGCATTGATTACGCTTCGTTTAGGACGCGTTGAACAAATTATCCAAAATATGCCTGTGGACGGACATCATAGTTTAGGACAAGATGGCGAGAATATTAGAATTGTTGATGATTCAGTTTTTGAAAGCATTGTTCAAAGACTAGATTCTCTTGAAAAGGGACACCAAGATTTATCTTCCAGAAAACCGGCAATTCAACAACAAACAAGGACAGTTGTTCCGACAACGGCTTCAGTTTCTACGGAAGTAACCGAATCTATTGATGTTCTTAAGGCTGAAATGGTTCAAGTAAAGGAACTTTTGCTTGGTTTGCAGTCATTTACTATGCAAACAAACCAGCGTCTATCCGACATTGTATTTAATGGTAGCGAATTTATAGATATGAATGAAGAGTGTGACGGAATTGTCAGTGGAAATATTATAGATGATGCATCTAACGATAATAATATCACAATTGATGCCGAGGAAGTTACTAATTTAGAAGATGTTGTTTCTGAGGAAACTAACTAAAATACATCAGAAAACAATGTTGAGTCTGTTATTATTATAATGAAAACAGGTGAAACAGCGTTTGTAAAACAAACTGGGCGTTATATGTCATTACTTGAAATTAAAACAGCATATGGTTAACCCGGTTATTTCAAAAAAAATGGTAAAATATGTAATAAATTAGAATTTTATATATTTTATATATTTTATATAATATACTATAAATGGCAAGCGCCAATTATAATCAAAATATTACAGATACAGATAAAAAAGAATCTCAAGATATACACAGTAAAATATATGCTCGGTTTTCATCAACTGACCATATTAAATCAACTAAAGCAAATATTACTAAATTGTGTTTTGATGAAGTTCTCTCATGTTTATCTTTTAAATTGGTAAATAACCAGATTTTATTAGACTATCGGTATTTTAAATTTATTTCAGCACCAGAAAACTATGAATTATTACTGTTTTATATTACGTCTGTTATTAATGATGTCTTGCTAACACATAACAATTTTATATTTCACGTAAATATGGATACACTGACATTATTACATATTGAGAAACATTATTCCTTTATTAAGAAGATAGCAGAAGTATTAAAAACTACCTTTCCTGATAAATTGGAAATATGTTATATTTATAATGCTCCATTTATTTTCTCCAAACTATTTTCAGTTATTAGCGCATTTATAGATAAAAAAACGCAGCAAAAGATTAGATTGGTAAAAGATGGATAAAAATTGATTTCAAAATAAACATCTTTAATTGTTGCACTATTGCAAACATGTCGTCTCAAAGAGATTTTAGAAAAACTGTTCATATTCTTTTGGGTGTCATACCTAATGACCAAACCGTTCTGAGAGAAAAAATTGAGTATTATCTTGAATCAATAAATAATGAAAAGCCTAGACAAGAAATGTGGAATAACGCCCCCGAAATAGTTCCAAAACTATTGAATAGCATTTATTTTCAAGAACTAGGGAGCATATTGAATAAAGAAGTACAAGAAATTGACACAGACTGGAAGATAAAGTTAGTAAAGGTTTTCAATAATCAATAATCAATAATCAATAATCAATAATAAAATCATAAATCATAAATTAGTAAAACAAGAATAAAAATTGAACTGTATTAAATACTGTAATTTATAGTAACCATATCCAATGCATCTTTCCATAACTGAAAAATCAAAAAAGGAGATATTTGTTTCTTTGTTTCAACTGTTAAAATCCGCATCATCCTATGTAACAATCATTTTCTTAGAAGACCATGCATATATCCATGGAATGGACTCTAGTCATGTATGCTTATTTGATGCTAAAATTTATAATAACTGGTTTGACAAATATGAGGTATCTGATAACGACCTTAAGAACGTTTGTATTAATTCGCAGATTTTACATAGTATCCTGTCTATGATGCAAGAACACGACTCGTTGCTTCTTCATTATGAGGGCGAAACAGATTCACTGGAAATAGATTTAACAAACACAAAGGGCGAATTTAATAAGTATTTTAAGATACCATTGATAGATATGGAATCAGAATTACTAGAAATTCCTTCCGTGGATTATGACGTAGAGTTCTCTATTCGGTCTAAGAAAATGAACGAGATTATTTCACAATTAACAACCTTTGGAGACGTAATTAATATAAAATGCAGCGAGGAAAAGATAGATATGATTTCTAAGGGGGATGGCGGAGAAATGCTTGTTAATATTCCAATAGATGATTTATCTGAATTCTCAATTTCAGAAGGGGATACTATTGATGTATCATATAGTCTTAGTTACTTAAATAAGATGTGTATTACTACAAAACTAGCAGCAGAGATAGAGTTATCAATTAGTGGAGAAATGCCATTAAAGATAAAGTATGATTTAGGGAATAATAGTTCGGTAATGTTCTTTATTGCACCAAAGATTGAGTAGGAATTAAATTTAATAGGAGCGGTCTTAGGGGAACCTTGGTTCCCTTAGTGATTATAAATAATAAGAGGTGTCTTAGGGGGGGGGGAACCTTGATTCCCCTTAGTGAGTATAAATAATAAAAAATTTGTCTAATTTTTTATTAGTTATGTTGAAAATATTTATAGCCTTTTTTATTTTTTGTATAGTATTATTCATTTATCTTCATGTTCAATTTCATCTAAAGACTAGCAACGATTTAGAAGTATATGAATTAGACCAAGCGTCAAAAGATAAATTAGATGAAATATGCGACTTAAGGCAGCCAGTTATCTTTGATTTTGATAATGATAAAATTCTACAAACAATAAACAAAACTTATATGACGAATAATTATAACGCATTTGAAATTAAAATAAGGAGCGCAAATGAAATTGATTATAATAGTGAGATTTATATGCCAATACCATTACATGCTGCAACGAAACTGTTTGATGAGGATAAAAAATCTACATACTTCTCTGAAAACAATACAGAGTTTTTACAAGAGACCGGTTTAGTAAAACACATGCAATATAATGATGCATTTATTCGTCCACCAATGGTATCTAATTGCAATTATGATATAATGATTGGTTCTAATGGAACGTATACGCCATTTCGGTATGAAATTAATTATAGGAATTTCTTTTTAATAACAGAGGGTAAGGCTGTTATAAAGTTAGCATCACCACAATGTTCAAAATACTTATATCCTGAGCGCGATTACGAGAACTTTGAATTCCGTTCTCCAGTTAATCCTTGGAAGGTGCAGCCCCAATATAGCGCCGATTTTGATAAAATGAAATGTCTAGATGTTATATTAACGCCTGGTCAAACAATTAACATACCAGCATATTGGTGGTATAGTATTCAATTTGAAAAAGAAGCATGCATTTCTTGTTTTAGATATAGAACATATATGAATAATGCTGCCATTGTTCCACACATTGCTATGCATGCACTTCAACTTCAAAACGTAAAGAGAGAAGTTGTTAAAAAGCGTGATATTAAAGAGTTAAATAATAAGAACGGAGACAACATCATTAATAATAAAGAACCATCCGAAGATAGTTCTTCCAAAACTTCTTCTCTCGTTGATGCAGTTTCTAACGCTGAAAATAATAAAGAAATTCCTGGAGCCGATAGTACAAGTAGTATAAATAATTCAATGTTATAATATAAAAATACTTGAAGAATAAACCAGAAGAATATATTATATATGATTAAAGGGTTAAAGGTTGCGCAACATTATAATATAACGCAACTGTCGCATGACACACCCAGTATGTAAGGCTCATATAAATAACAGGGAATATACAGACTGGACATATATAAACATGGCTGATTTAAAGGACATTGAAATAAGTGGACTAAATCCAGCAGAAAATAAACTATTTACAAATGACGTATTTTCTTATGATACTAAAACAACCGAATTGAAAATTTTGCACTCAAGTATACGTTTAAGTAAAAATATACCAGGGGTGCTTGTTTTAAAGGGAAGTAAAACATATGGCCGGGCAGATAATGGTAAGTTGTTATATAAATGCATACCAGATGATAGGAGACTTCCTACTTTTCTTATTACGTATGAAATGAAGAATATTGGATTTTCAAAGGTTTTTGTTGATTGTTATTGTACTTTTAACTATGTTGAATGGTCTGGAAAGCACCCACATGGCGTTATATCACAAATGATTGGGCAAGTTGATATACTAGATAATTTTTATGAATATCAACTCTATTGCAAAAGTCTAAATGCGTCTATTCAGAACTTTACTAAAAACACGTCAAAAGCATTAAAGAACCATTCGCACGATGCGTTTATAGAAAATATTAGTAAAAATCACCCAGAAATTGTTGACAGAACAGACAAAAGTATGTGGCAGATTTTTACGATTGACCCACCGAATAGTTTTGATTATGATGATGCGTTCAGTATTCGTACGAGTGATAATGGTATACAGCAGTTAAGTATATACATTTCAAACGTAACAATATGGATGGATGTCCTCAACTTATGGGATACATTTTCTAGAAGGATATCAACAATTTATCTGCCGGATAGAAAGCGTCCAATGCTTCCAACTATTCTTTCAGATTGCTTGTGTAGTCTTCAATCTAATAATACTCGTATTGCGTTTGTAATGGATATATTCATTGATTCTGATACGATTGTTGATATTAAATACTCTAATAGTAAAATACGAGTATATAAAAATTATTGTTATGAGGAGCCCAAATTAATGGAAGACAATAATTATAACAAAGTTTTAGAATTAACACAGCGGATTTCAAAGAAGTATAAGTATATTAATAATGTCCGAAATAGCCATGAGATGGTTTGTTATCTAATGATTCTAATGAATTATAACGTTGCAAGAGAACTCATGATGAAAAAAAATGGGATTTTTAGGTCTACAATTATGAAACGAGATTATTTACCTCCAGAAAATGTGCCTGAGGATGTTAGTAAATTTATTAAAATATGGAATAGTGCTGCCGGACAATATATAGATGCTAGTTGCCTAGAGGATGGGCAAACGATATCGCATGATTTGCTTGATATGGAAGCATATGTGCATATAACATCTCCTATAAGACGATTAGTAGATTTGTTGAATATTATTCAATTTCAACAAAATACTGGGATTATTAAATTGTCTGATAATGCGTGGATATTCTATCAGAAATGGCTTGACGAATTAGATTATATTAATACGACAATGCGGTCTATTCGCAAAATACAGAATGATTGTAATTTACTTCATATGTGTTCTACTTCACCGGAAGTTATGGATAAAACATATAAAGGTTATGCGTTTGACAAGATCATCCGAAATGATGGTCTATTTCAATACGTTGTTTACTTACCCGAATTAAAGATGGCATCACGAGTTACGTTCAGAGAAAATATAGAAAATTATGCAATATGTGACTATAAATTGTTCTTATTCCACGATGAAGAGCGTTTTAAGAAGAAGATTAGAATTCATCTTGTCAAATGACGCAGGTAATACTTAGCAATAGCAATAAAATGTATAATACAATATAATATAATATAATACGAAACCCCGTATAATATTATGTAATTATTATGTAATTATCAAACGATAAAACTATTGAGATATGCATTTTTTATAATAATCGTCAATTTGTAACCCCGAATTTTCAAATTCATTTTTATAATAACTAGATTTTTCGTATTCTTCCATGTATTTTATATAATAACCTAACTCATTAGAATATTCGCCTAGTCCATAAACCCAACTGCTTGGACCGTTAACATTTCTTACTGTGTACATAACATATGGAAATTCTTTTACAATATGCAAAACGTTATTTTGTTGTATATTCAGTTTTATTAATTTTTCTAAATTCCATTCATAATAATTCTTCATTTTCATAAAAAAATCATTTGACCTAAGAACAAGATTATTTAATATATTTAAATATGGTTCAATAGTATTTTTGCATAAAACAGCGTGCCGGTCGGTATACCCACCCCAACCTTGACAATTAGGTATCCATATAAAATTTTCAGGCATAATGTCTAATTTTGGATGAGGTAATTGATATATATAATCGCTTCGGGTAATAACAAATCTGTCATATTTGTTTATTAAATCATTATCAATAAGAGATTTTAATAAAAACCATCTAAAAAAGATTAATATTCCGGCAGAACCATCATGCTGATTATCTGGGTCTTTTATTCCTCCTAAAAATTGGTTTTTAATTTTTAGAAATTCGCGCCAATATAACGGTTTTTTATAAGTAACCACGCGTTCCTGGTTAACTAAATCATCGTTATTGCTATTTTTTATACCATAAACCCGGTTTTTCCACACATCATCAGGAAATTTATTGGTATGTACGATTATTTCATCATCCTCATTAAAATCATTAAAATTTATATCATAGTCGCTATTTACCATTCCGTAATAATTAATATTTTCTACGGATTGTAACGGGCTTGATATTTTTCCATACAATGCATTAACATTTTTAAGACACTCGTACTTGGGTTTATTTTGAGATATTATATTATACGCATAATCAAATGCATCAGCAAAGTCGTCTGGTTCATCGTAAGTAAATTTGTATTTTGCTAAATTATAAAAAGGATTATTATAATCATAGTCGGATTTTACGCCAATACATAAACATAAATCCGCATTTAATTCATCTATAACGTTTTGTTTAAAATTATCAAAAGTTAATTCATGTGCTCTAGTTTCGCTTAAAACTATTACAAGTGTCTTTGACATACTTTTATTTGATATATTTTATAGTATAAATTATAACTAAATAAAAAACGCAAAAATATTAATAATCTTTCGGCGAATTAGTGTTAGGTCAAATTTTTATCAATAACAACTTCCTGCGCAACATTTCTGATTATTTTATTATAATTCTTTTCATCTTCTTCGTTTGTTAAACCACCCGTTGCGTTTATTATTATATTATGATATTCCATATGTTTTTTTGTGTCTATATTTTCTGACTCAGGATGTTCTTCTATCCAAGCGGATATATTCTTAACGTTTTTTGCACTAATATGTTTAATTGCTAATTTTAATTTAGTTTTATCATCATTGTCCTTTTCCCAAGCATCCTTATCTTTTACATATAGGGTTTCTCTCTTTAAATCACTACAATGTATTGGGCGTTTACAAATATCTAACTCCTTCAATCCACGAATAAATATTTTTGATATGCCTTCAGAATAGCCAACTCTACCAACCATGTCTAAATCAGATAGTTTAAGTTGAAGTTGGTTTATAAAATCCATTATATTTAGCGCATCTTTGCATTTCTCATTGAGAAATAAGTTTAAATTAAAGTTGTTATTTGTAGTATTATTAGTTGTGTTGTTTGTAACATGTTTACCTTCCTTTGCTAATTCAATGAGTTTATTATTCTGCTCAAGTAACATAGACTTAAATTCGGCGTTTTGTTTCATAAGTTCTTTGATAATTTCTTCGTGATGTATTTTTCCCATAATTTCTGGTAGGTCGTTTGAATCGTTTAATAATACGTCACATAGTTTTTTATGATTACACAGACTGGATAAATGTTTATACTTTCGCCCGCATACGCACTCATATTGTGCTGGGGCATTTTTCGGCATTTTTTTGTTCGGATTTGTTAGTATTTGATGTTTTCGTGTAAGTAAATGAGTATTGAAATTACTTCCTTTACTGCATTTAAAGTCGCAATGCGAACAATAGTATTTATCGGCACTATCTACAATTTCCCAATTTGGCATTTTTCCTAATTATACATACTTATAGAAAATTTTTAAGCCAATTTTTTAAAAAACAAAAAAAATTATCGTAACACTTTTTCAATGATTTTTTTTGTGTCTCAGACCATAATGCTCACAAATGGAAAATTTCGGGGTATTTTCCAAGAAATACTTCCCCTTTTCGATTTTTGGACAAAAAAAATGTCCAAAATTGAAAATCTCGAACACTTTTGGACTTCGAAAACTCGCCCTTACTGAAAAATCAAATATACAATAATAATTTCTGTTACAACATTGAATATCGTAATAACCGTTACATAATTATTTTGGATGTTACCATAAAAATTGATTTAGTAAAACAACTTAAAGAACCTCGCCACAAAAGGCCAGCCGAGGATGTTTTCAAAGAAGCAACCACATTTGAAACAGAATAGAAATATTATTCTATTTCAAATTATTACTGATAATAGCAGTCAATGCATATCTATTCCAAAGGATGCAACCTTAGCAGACTTATTTCAGAAGATTGAGAATACTTTATATGTAACCCATTCAATTCAACCTTCTGAAGATATGTCGTTTTATAGTATGGTATCTAAGAAAAAAACTAACATTTATAAAATATTTGCTACAAATATAGAGCGCAATAAGTATTTGACGTTGAAAAATACTGATTGGTATAAGGTTGTGGACTTTATAGATAATAACCCCGATTACTTTGTTGACCAGTCTCAAGTCCCCCAGATACATAATTTATATAGAGTTTTTGTTATGGATTACAATGATTATAATAAATATAGAGAGAACGATGTTATTACCGAAACTGTGTTAAAAAATATTCAAAAACTGAAGAGTTGTTTTATGACTTAAACATAAAGAGATTGGTTTGTTGCAACGTATTTCAATGTTAGACGCTGTACGTCTCTTAATTTACTAAGGAGTGATATGTTTCCAATACTTTCTGCTATTTTTTCCATTTCGCCTGAAATATTATTAATCTTTGTAATAGCCTTTACAAACTCGCCCAAAAACACGCCCTTATTTTGTTCTAGATTCTGAAGGACTAATTTACACTCTGGAGCAGATTCGCAATCACACCAAGCCAATACAGCATCAATCAAGTCATAATGAATATTATAATCAACACCAGTAAACGTGTTATTTTCAGTTTCAAAATCCTGATAGTGATTATATAGTATAGTAACTTCTTCAATAAGATTCTTTACAACCATATCCGACGTATTTGGTTTAAACGACTTATGTTCATCACTTACGTTGACGTTTGTAAAACAACTAAAGACCGCCACAATTTGTCTTGCATCAAGAGCATCTAATAAGTCCTTTTCAATTAACTTTGAAAATACAAGACAATGAACTTCTCGCAAGTGAGTGGCCATAAAACCGACTGAAGTAAGAGTATTTAACCCCTCTTCTTTTTTAATAAAGCCATCAGATTCCATCTTTTTAAGGATAATTTTAACACTTTCGTTTAGAAATGATTCTGTTTCTTTAAATTGTTTTCTCATATTTGTAAGTTCAGCCATTTTTTCACGATACCGAATAACACTACCTTTATCGTTTTCTATAAATTTAAATACATTAATGCTGGTCTGTATTTCTCGCTCAATATCCTTCTTTTTCTTATTGACTAACGTCTTTCTGGCATCTAGCATATTCAAATATTTTTCAACCTCAATAAGTGGTGTCCTTAGATGCTCTAGACTTTGTGACATAGTATCAATTTCTGATTCCAAGTTTGCCATTTTATTATAAATAGTGCCTAGACTAGCATCTATGTCATCTTGAATCATAGACCTCTTACAAAACTTCAAGTAATCATGGTCTCCAATATTAATTAGATTTAACAACAGGTTATATGAAATCTTAAATTTGCTAATAAGTGTCTGAGGTTTACCGTGCATCATTGTTCTATATTCGGTCAAGTCTACGTTCTTAAAAAGGTTGGATAGATGAATAACATGCCCAACGGTATCAATCCCTCTTCTACCGGCTCTTCCGGATGCTTGGACAAATTCATGTGGATGTAACATGCGCATACCAGAACCATCAAACTTCTTAACATCAGTAAATATTGCGGTTTTAATCGGCATATTTAACCCGACACTAAATGTCTCTGTTGCAAATAGAAATTTGATGTAACCCTTTTCAAAGAGAATCTCAACAATCTCACGCAAAATTGGCATAACTCCACTATGATGAATTGCTATTCCTTTTTCAAGTAGTCCTACGACAGATAAATACTCCGGTAGTTCTAGATATTCTTGATAGTTTGGCAACTTTGAACGCAAAATTTGCTCACACTCTCTGCGAACAATGTAGCCGACCTTTGAGTCGTCTTCTAACAAAGGAACCGTAATTTCGTGTGCTGCCACTTCTATTTGTTTCCTGGATAAAATAAAACAGACCGCTGGAAGCATATTATTTTCAACCATATGTTTGCAAAGTTGATTCAGAACATGAGAACGTTTAACAAAGACCTGTTTTTGCTCAAATAAAGTGAGCATCTTTTTTACCTTATGGTAATTTGGCTCATTAAACTCTCCTGTGGGACTTTGAATAACAATTAGTTTATCGGTTGTATCTCTAATTTCCTTTTCTAGTTCTTTATCCTTCTTTATGGCTTTAAATATTCCATTATTAGTTGTAATAAAACTATAGTGCGTTAAGGGGACATGTCTGAAATTAGATGTTGCTAAGTAGACTTGTTTTTGGCATTCGGTCATCTCCGCAGAATTTCCACGAGTTTCAATCCAAAGCGCAAACTTCTCCGGTCTATCCAAAGTCGCCGAAAGCATAACCATCTGAATATGCTGTGGTAGAAGCAAAATAATACTTTCCCATACATGTCCGCGTTCAGAATCATTAATCATATGAATCTCATCTTGAATTACGCAACCGAGTTCATTATCAAAATCCATATCAAACATCAACAAGGAATTGGAGTTAGGCATATTTGGAACATCCTTCTGCTTCTTTCTATATAGAGTATTCTGCAGAATCTCTGCTGTCATGATAAGGACATCAGCCTCAGGATTAATTTTAATATCTCCGGTCAGTAGCCCAATGCTAATTCCAGGAAACTTTTGCGTAAACTCATAGTACTTTTGATTTGATAGGGCCTTAATAGGACTAGTATAAATAACCTTCTTCTTTTTACTAGTAAAGAAATCAATTGCAAAAATTGCGGGCATGGTTTTTCCCGACCCCGTTGGAACACAACTAAGTGAGTGATGCCCTTCAACAATTGCCTCAATTGCAAACTTTTGAAAAGTACTAAGAGGGAATGAGTATTTTTCAAAATATTCGGCGTATTTCTCTTCTTTTCCCGCTGGGTATGTCTCTGCGCAAAATTTAACCATATCAGTTAATATATTATGTAGCGTTATGTTTATGTTGTTTGCTATATATTAAAAAGAACTTACCATAATAGTATTAGTAATAAATGTTAATTGCGAATAAGTATAGATTAATAGAAAAAATAAATAATGGAGAATTTGGTGCAATATATAAGGGTGAAAATATGCGAACCAAAGAACTAGTTGCCATAAAAATAGAATCAAAAATGAATGATTCAAATATGTTGAAGAGAGAAACGCAAATATATCAATATCTTGGGAAGGCTCAAGGAATTCCTCAAGTTAAATGGTATGGAACAACAGAGGAATACAATTATATGGTTCTTCCACTTTTTGGGAATTCGTTGGTTTCTAAAACTTTTTCTCTCTTTGATTCTTTCTCTATAGGCAAAAAACTAGTTAGAATCTTAGGGTATATACATGA
>Ga0209443_1000233_pt1 | contig 37245 bp, 34 predicted proteins | sample LauGreBMM110DCMD_2_FD_187571 | JGI IMG/M metagenome (GOLD analysis project Ga0209443, IMG submission 187571) | Freshwater lake microbial communities from Lake Michigan, USA - Su13.BD.MM110.DCMD (SPAdes) (version 2) | ecosystem: Environmental > Aquatic > Freshwater > Lake | place: Lake Michigan... | reverse complement strand
TCATTCACCCCGAGGCAAGCGCAGTGCTACATGCATATTATGAAACGCGTGGCGGCATCAATCCGGGCCGTTTGCGCATGGCGCGTGTGCCAGACGGCGCTGAACTTATTCCCAACAAAATGTCGGGAGCGCCGGGAATCCGGCACGGCAATATCTTTATCATGGCCGGTGTTCCGCATATCACGGCTGGCATGTTGGACGCATTGACAGGCACGCTTGAGGGCGGTGCGCCGTTGTTGTCACAACAAATTGGCTGCTGGGTCGCCGAAAGCGAAGTGGCCAAATTGCTTGGTGATGCCGAAAAGCACCATGAAGGATGCCAGATCGGCAGCTATCCGTTTTTCCGTGAAGGCAAGGTTGGCGCGAACTTTGTGGTGCGCACCACCGATGCGCATAAATTGGCAGAATGCGTCGAGGCATTGCAACTTGGCCTACGCGGCTTGGGTTATGATACTGTCGATGGTGGAATTTAAACCGAGTTTGTCGTCTCGTTCATGTGCGGTCAAGCTGCACGTCCCTTATGAGGAGTGACATGCGCACATTCTCCAATGCCCTGGCTTTTGCGGCCCTGCTGCTCTCTACACCCGCTTTCGCGCAAGCTGCGCCTACCGCAAAGCCTACTGCGCAGCCCTGGTTGTATGAAGGCAGCGATGTCCCTGTCGATGACACATGGACCTTCGGCGTGCTGCCCAACGGCTTACGCTACGCGGTAAAAAAGAATGACGTTCCGGCGGGGCAAGTCTCTATCCGCGTGCGGATTGATGCAGGTGCATTGCATGAGAATAATGACGAGCAAGGCTTTGCCCATCTCATCGAGCATTTGTCGTTTCGCGGTTCGACCTTTGTCCCCGATGGCGAAGCAAAGCGCATTTGGCAAAGGTTCGGGGTAACCTTCGGCAGCGACAGCAATGCCCAAACGACACCGACGCAGACGGTCTACAAGCTTGATTTGCCGAACGCGACACCCGACAAACTCGATGAGTCAGTTAAAATCATTTCCGGCATGATCCGCAATCCACGGATTTCGCCAACAGCGCTGAATGCCGAGCGCGCCATTGTTCTGGCCGAATTGCGGGAAAATAGTGGTGCGCAGATGATCTATAGCGACGCTCTGCGCCAACATGCGTTTCAGGGGCAACGACTGGCGAACCGCTCGACTATCGGAACGCCAGAAACGCTGCAGGCGTCAGATGCCATTCGACTGAGTGCATTTCATGACCACTGGTATCGCCCCGAAAATGCCGTCGTGGTGATGGCTGGCGACATGGAACCAGCAAAGCTTGCAAATCTGGTGCAGAAATATTTCAACGACTGGAAGGACGTTGGCCCACGCGCGCCCGAACCTCCGTTTGGCGATCCTTCACCGCAAGGCACACCTGTACGGGTGTTGATTGAGCCGACATTGCCTACGACGGTCAGCATTGCCTATTTGCGTCCATGGCGCAAAGTGAACGACACAATTGCTTATAATGAGCAGTTGCTGGTCGACGCATTGGCGCTTCAGATCGTTAACCGCCGGCTTGAAGTGCAAGCGCGTAACGGCGGAAATTATCTGGTCGCCCAAATCGCCCAGGAAGACATTTCGCGTACCGCAGATGCGACATTGGTGTCGCTCACCCCCATTGGCGACAAATGGGAGGCGGCAACGCGCGACGTTCGCGCCATCGTTGCAGATGCGACAATGACGGCGCCCTCGGTCGCGGACATTGACCGCGAGAAAACGTTGTTCGGTAACGCGCTTCGCACGATGTTGGACAGCTACCCCTTTGAAGCTGCCGCCAAACAGGCCGATGATATCGTGAATGCCGTCGACATTCGGGAGACCGTTGCTGCCCCAAAAACGGTTGTTCAAGTCTATGAGGGCATGAAGGACAAGTTCACGCCCCAAAGGCTGCTAGCATCAACCCAGAACCTATTCATGGCCGATGTGACGCGGCTCATGCTGTCTTCGCCTAGTTCCGTCCCCAACGCAGATAATCGTGCGCTAGCTGCATTAAATGCGTCGGTAGCTGCCAACAAAACGGCGCGATTGTCCGAGAACACGCTTGGCTTTGCGGCGCTGCCAAAATTGGGTGCGCCGGGGAAGCTGGTGATTGAGGATACTGTTTCGCGGTTGCAGATGACCCGGCTTGAGCTGTCCAACGGTGTGCGCGCATTGCTATATCCGAATAAGGCAGAGAGCGGTCAAATCCGAGTGCTCGTGCGTTTTGGCTATGGCTATCAGGCTGTAAATCCAGATCAGGGCGGGTTGCTATGGGCCGGGCCATTGGTCATGCCAGAAAATGGCATCGGTAAGATTAAGCGTACGGAAATTGATCAGATGGTCAATGGACGGCGGATTGAACTAAACTTTTCGGTCGACAACAGTGCATTTCAATTTGGCGCAAATACGCGGCCGGATGACCTTACCGACCAACTGACCCTGATTGCGACGAAGCTGGAACATCCGGGCTGGGATGTCGCACCGGTTGAGCGTGCCAAGGCACTGGCAACATCAGGCTATGCCAGCTACGAAATGTCGGCAACGTCCGTGTTACAACGCGATCTGGAGTATCTATTGCGTAACAAGGACGCGCGATGGAAGGCCGCTACCCCCGCTGAAATTGCCAACATCGATGCTGCGAAATTTGAATCCTTCTGGAAACCCTTAATGTCACAAGGCCCAATCGAGGTGATGCTCTTTGGTGACTTTGACAAGGCTGCAGCGGTGTCGGCGCTTGAAAAAAGTTTTGGCGCAATGGCGCCGCGTGCGGCGTTGGCAGTGTCAGCAGCGGCGCGTGATATGCATTTCCCAGCGCCAAGTTCGACCCCAGTGCGATTGACGCATCGCGGCGCTTCCGATCAGGCGGCGGCCGTCGTGGCGTGGCCGACGGGTGGCGGCATTAACGGCATTAGCGAAGGGCGGCAGCTGGAAACATTGGCGGCAATATTCCGTGATCGGCTGTTCGAAAAATTCCGCGCCGAACAAGCGGCGAGTTACAGCCCTGACATGGCCGCCAATTGGCCAGTCGACTTTAATAGCGGCGGGTATCTTATGGCCTATGCGCAGGTAAAACCTGCCGACGTTGATTGCTTCTTTGCCTTTGCGGATGCTGTTGCTGCAGATCTTATCGCGTATCCCGTTAGCGCCGATGAACTGCAACGTGCTGTAGAGCCGACTAAGCAGGCGATTGAGCGTGCAGCGTCCGGCAATACATTTTGGCTAAACCAGCTCAAGGGCGCCACATATGATCCCGAACGGTTTGTGGCGTTGGGCAAGCTCTACAGAGATTACAACAGCGTAACGCCGGCCATGTTGCAAACTCTGGCCAAACGCTATTTTGTGAAGGACAAGGCTTGGAAACTTGTCGTAGCACCGCAACAGGGTCTTGGACCCATGACCGACGCCCGCTAATATCAGAGCAAAGAGCGGCTTACGTCAAAGCACATATTTGGATAAGTCAGTGTCCTTGGCGATGCCGGAAAGCTGCTTACTGACATAAGCGGAGTCGATTTTGAGCGTTTCACCCTTGCGGTCCTCGGCATCAAAACTGATGTCTTCAAGCAGCTTTTCCATCACGGTCTGCAATCGCCTTGCACCGATATTCTCCACTGTCGAATTCACATCAAAGGCAATGCGCGCGATCGCGTCGATGGCATCATCGGTGAATTCCAACGTAACCTCTTCGGTGGCCAACAACGCCTTATACTGCGTCGGCAAATTGGCGCGGGTTTCCGAGAGAATACGAACGAAGTCCGCATGCTCCAACGCGCGCAGTTCAACGCGGATGGGCAGGCGGCCCTGTAATTCAGGCAGCATATCACTTGGCTTGGAGATGTGGAACGCACCAGACGCAATGAACAACACATGGTCGGTTTTCATCGGGCCATATTTGGTGGCGACAGTTGTCCCCTCAATCAACGGCAGCAGGTCGCGCTGAACGCCTTCGCGGCTGACGGAGCCTCCGCCCCGTGCGTCCGACACGGCAATCTTATCGATTTCGTCGAGGAATACGATGCCATTGGCTTCCGCATCGGCAAGTGCCACACGGTTGACGTCATCTTGGTCTAGGCGCTTTTCTGATTCTTCTTCGACCAGCTTGGTCCAAGCATCGGGGACTTTCATCTTGCGCCGTTTCAGATTGTCCTTGCCAAAGGCTTTGCCCATCATTTCGCCAATATTGATCATGCCGACATTGCCGCCCATGCCTGGAATTTCCATGGGCATGTTAGGGGCATCGGAAACTTCAATCTCGATTTCCACTTCATCCATATGACGGTCGCGGATTCGTTGACGGAATGCTTCGCGTGTGGCTTCGCTGGCGGTATCACCTGCCAGCGTTTTTAATATCCGTTCCATTGCTGCGGCTTCTGCGGCTTCACGCACAACTTCGCGGCGCCGTTCTTTTTCAAGGCGCACGGCCTCTTCGGCCAAATCGCGTGCAATTTGTTCCACGTCGCGGCCGACATAGCCAACTTCGGTGAATTTGGTGGCCTCCACTTTGATGAAAGGCGCATCGGCAAGTTTGGCCAGACGGCGGGAAATTTCAGTCTTGCCGCAACCCGTGGGGCCAATCATCAGGATGTTTTTCGGCGTCACCTCATCGCGTAAATCCGCGCCGAGACGTTGGCGGCGCCACCGGTTGCGCAGTGCAACCGCGACGGCACGCTTTGCGTCTGCTTGGCCAATGATGTGTTCGTCGAGTGCAGCCACAATGGCTTTTGGGGTGAGAGCGTTTTTCATTACGGCCTAAATGGGAAGTTGCGAACGGCGTTCAAGTGAAGCGAGCGAGTGACGGTTGTTTACTGGCCGCTATCCAAGGTTTCGACCGTCAGATGGTCATTGGTATAGACGCAGATTTCGGCGGCAATTTTCATGGCATGTCGTGCCATTTTTTCGGAGTCTGCCTCATAATCGGCAAGTGCACGGGCGGCTGACAAAGCGTAATTCCCGCCCGATCCAATCGCCGCAATCCCGTCATTCGGTTCTAGAACATCGCCATTGCCCGTCAGAATCAAGGTCACATCCTTGTCCGCGACAATCATCATCGCTTCCAAGTTGCGCAGATATTTGTCGGTCCGCCAGTCCTTCGCCAATTCGACCGCTGCGCGCATCAATTGCCCGCGATGCTGTTCAAGCTTGCGTTCCAACCGTTCAAACAGGGTAAATGCATCGGCAGTCGCACCTGCAAAACCACCGATAACTGAGCCATCGTGCAATTGCCGGACTTTCTTGGCATTTGGTTTCATGACCGTCTGGCCCATCGAGACCTGACCATCGCCAGCAATGACGACTTTGCCGTTTTTGCGGACGGATAGGATGGTGGTGCCGTACCAGGTCATCGGATTCGCGTGAGAATGAGCTTCCATGGCAACGGATATGGGAAACATCCGCGCAAAGCGCAAGTGAGCGCTTGTGCGGTCTGAATATCGCCGATCACGCGAACGCTAAACTGCTTCTTCATCTTGTTTTTGCTTTATCCATGTCGCAGGTTGCATATCTCTTGCAATGTTGCTTGATGAGTGAAATGACTGTCAGGCAGCGATGTCATTTTCCACTTAGTTAAGATCCATCAGGTTTTTATGCGGATAGCTTTGCATCAGATGACCAGTTGCATTGATCCGATGCGCAACGCTTCGGATATGCAAGACGCTATTGCTAAAGCTGCTGAAAACGGCGCGTCGATGTATTTTGCGCCAGAAATGGCGCTACTGGTTGATCGTGACCGCGCCCGCGCCGGCAAACACATGGCGGTTGAATCCCACAGCATTGCACTGCAAAGCCTTATCGCGGCTGCCGCCCGACATCGGATATGGGTGCATATCGGTTCCATGCCCATTTTGAATGATGGCGCGGAAAAGTTAGCCAATCGAAGCATCATAATCTCTCCAGATGTTGCAATTGCGGCCCGTTACGACAAAATGCATCTCTTTGATGTTGATTTGGCGTCGGGTGAAACGTGGCATGAGTCATCGGCTTATGTCGGCGGAGAACAGCCCGTGGTGGTTCAAACGCCCCTTGGCCTGATGGGCCTCGCGATTTGCTATGATATGCGCTTTCCCGATTTGTTCAGCGCATATGCCAAATCGGGCGTTGACGTATTGACGCTACCATCTGCCTTTACCGTTCCCACCGGTGAAGCGCATTGGCATGCGCTTCTGCGCGCACGGGCGATCGAAAGTGCGGCATTCGTTATCGCGGCGGCGCAATGCGGTGTTCATGAAGACGGCCGGCAAACCTATGGCCATTCGCTCGTGGTTGATCCATGGGGCACCATATTGCTCGATATGAGCAGCTTGCCTGGACTGGTCTGCGTCGATCTCGATCTCGATACTATAAAGCGGGTACGACAACAGATTCCTGTTCATGCAAACCGGCGGAACATTCCTTCACCCTTTATTGCCGAATAAATCCGCATTAAGGGCAAGCCCATGCACGCGTTTGAGCAATTTATTTGGCAAGATCATCTGTGGGCGGCGTCATCCGTGATGTCTGCCGTGGTGGTGTTGGTCAGTAGCCTGGCGGATCGCCGCCGCCATAATCGCGCCAATATTGACGATGTGGGGTTCATGCCGTGGACAGCCATTACCGTGTTTTCGGTGCTGGCAACTGTCCTGACAGCGGCGTTGGCGATTAAGGGACTTTAACCGGCGCTGACCCTTGCCCAGTGGTTTGCAATAGCCGATGATCACAGCGGGAAATTGGCATCATCCTGCATAGAAATAGCGCGACGATTGCGTTGCTTTCCATTCCGGATAAAGCGGATTAAGGCGGCGCTTCTATTGGGGAAATTTTCGTGACATCATCCTCGGCCCGGTCTGGCTTGTTATACGCTTTGTGCGGATTTGCACTTTTGTCGATTGGCGATGCGGTCATCAAATCTATCGCGGGGGCATGGCCCGGCACCGCTGTCGCTGCGCTGCGCTATTCGATTGGTGCCATAGGTCTTGGCGCTTTGCTGTTACTGAAGGAAGGGCGGCAAGGTTTTGCTATGCCCATGCCCAAATTGCAGCTGTTACGGGGATTTTCGGTGGCCACGGCGACCATCTGTTTTTTCTCGTCGATTTTCCTCATGCCATTGGCCGACGCAACGGCCATCGGCTTTACCAGCCCCATGATAACAGCGATTTTTAGCGCGATGTTCCTGCACGAACGGACCCATGCGACGAAATGGATTGCCATTTTTGTGGCCTTTGGCGGTGTGTTGTTGATCATGCGGCCTAATGTTATGGAGCTTGGCTGGGTCGCGTTACTGCCACTGGCGGCGGCAATGAGCATGGCGTTCATGATAATTGGCAACCGCGCCGTGGCAGGGACGGGTTCGCCATTGCTGATGCAATTTTTGGTGGCGTCACTTGCGGTGCCCTTCATCTTTTGCGCTGCCTTTATTGGCCATTTTTCGGGCGTCGAAGCGCTGCATGTCGGTGTTCCCGATTGGACAATTATCGCGCGCTGCACGTTGGTTGCCGTCACCGCAAGTTTTGGACATTGGTTGATATATATGGCCACGACGCGCGCATCCGCCGCAGAAATTGCGCCCATGACATATGTTCAATTGTTAATTGCGCTGGTCGTTGGCATTCTTGTTTTTGGCGACTGGCCGGATGTTACGTCTCTCCTTGGGTCAGGTATCATAATCGCTAGTGGCCTCCTTTTGCTGCGCAAATCGCGCTAAATCCTGCGTCAGCACTGACGTAACAAATTAGCAAAAGACTTGGCCAAAACGGGCTGCTATCGCACCGTCATGTCTGATCAAAAGCATCTCTACCTCGTTGACGGCTCCGCCTATATTTTCCGGGCCTATCACCGGCTGCCGCCGCTCACTAACAAGCATGGTGAACCTGTGGGCGCGGTCTATGGCTATACTACGATGTTGTGGAAATTGGCGGATGACCTCAACCAAGCCGATGGTCCAACGCACATGGCGGTGGTGCTGGATAAATCCAGCCAGACCTTCCGCAACCGCATTTACGACCAGTATAAGGCGCATCGCCCCGACCCGCCGGAAGACCTAAAGCCGCAATTTCCCATGATCCGCGATGCAACGCGCGCGTTTTCGTTGCCGTTGATCGAAGAGGATGATGTCGAAGCCGATGACATGATCGCAAGCTACGCCAAGGCCGCATGTGCGGCTGGCTGGCATGTCACCATCATCAGCAGCGATAAGGACCTGATGCAGCTTGTGGAACCTTGCATCGACATGTTTGACACCATGAAAAACGAACGCATCCGCGCCGAAGAAGTATATGAAAAATTTGGTGTTGGCCCGGAAAAGGTCGGTGATGTGCTCGCGCTCATGGGCGATAGCGTAGATAATGTGCCGGGTGTACCGGGCGTTGGCCCAAAGACCGCGACCAAGCTGATCCAGGAATTTGGCGATCTCGAAAGCGTCTTGGCCGCGGCACCGGATATGAAGCCATCCAAAATGCGCGATAACCTCATCGAGCATGCAGACAAGGCTCGGCTGTCGAAAGTTTTGGTCACGTTGAAAGAAGACTGCCCGCTGCCGATTGCCATTGAAGACATGGTTTTGGGTGCGATTCCGGAAGAGCCGCTGGCCGAATTTTTACAGCATCACGGGTTTAATTCCCTGCTGAAGCGCATTGGGCATGTTGCGAACACCGCCGCTGCCAACAAGGCGATTGCGGGCAACCCCAAGGCTACGAACGCCGGCGACGGCGCCGAACGTGCGCCGGTAACAGGGGCGTCGGCCGTGCCTGCGCCGATGCCAAAGATCGACGTTTCGGCTTATGAATGCGTGACAGACATATCGCGGCTGGACCATTGGATCACCCGCGCCCGCGAAACCGGCACGCTTGGCTTTGACACCGAAACCGACAGCTTGCAGGCGGCGAGTGCGAACCTCGTTGGTCTAAGCCTCGCAGTCGCCCCCGGCGAAGCATGCTATGTGCCCTTCGCGCATGGCGGGACGGATATGTTTGCGGAAAAGCCCGTGCAAATCCCGATGGATGCGGCGCTGGCAAAGTTACGCCCGCTTCTGAGCGATCCAAGCGTTCTGAAAATCGGTCAGAATTTGAAATATGACATGTCCGTGCTGGCGCGGCATAATGTTCAAATCACGCCTTATGACGACACTATGGTGATGAGCTTTGCACTGGACGCAGGGCGTCAGTTGCATGGCATGGATGAGCTTGCAAAGACGCATCTTGGGCATGAATGCATTTCGTACAAAAGTGTCACTGGCACGGGCAAAAGCCAGATTGGCTTTGCCGCGGTGCCGTTGTCGGATGCCACATGCTACGCGGCAGAAGACGCCGATGTGACGTTGCGGCTGTGGCATCATCTGAAACTGCGGCTGAGCCCCGAAAAAGCGACCAGCGTTTATGAACTGGTAGACCGCCCGTTGGTGCCTGTGCTCTCGCAGATGGAATGTGCTGGCATAAAGGTGGACCGCGCCGCCCTTGCGCGCCTGTCGTCCGAATTTGCCGCGCAAATGGAAATACTGGAAAAGGAAATCCACGGGCTGGCCGGACAACCTTTTACCATTGGAAGCCCGCAGCAATTGGGCGACATTCTGTTTGGTAAAATGGGATATAAGGGTGGCAAAAAGGGCAAATCAGGGCAATATTCGACTGACGCGACGGTGCTTGAGGATCTTGCGGGACAGGGTATCGAAATCGCGCGCAAGGTGCTGGACTGGCGCCAGCTAGCAAAGCTTAAGTCCACCTATACAGACAGCCTGCAGCAGCAGATTGACCCAAAAACAGGCCGCGTACACACGAGCTACAGCCTTGTGGGTGCGCAAACCGGGCGACTGTCGTCAACGGACCCCAATTTGCAGAATATTCCTATTCGGACCGAGACGGGGCGTCAGATAAGGGACGCATTTGTCGCCGAACCCGGCAATGTCATATTGTCTGCCGACTATAGCCAGATCGAACTGCGCCTTGCCGCGCATTTTGCCGATGTGGCGCCCTTGCGCGATGCTTTTGAAAAGGGCGAAGATATCCATGCGCGCACCGCGCTGGAACTGTTTGGCGAAGTGAACCGCGACACACGCGGACGGGCCAAAACAATCAACTTCTCCATCCTCTATGGCATCTCGCGATGGGGACTTTCAAAGCGTCTGGAATCTTCGGCGGACGAGGCGCAGGCGCTTATTGACGCTTATTTCAAACGCTTCCCCGGCATTTCCAATTATATTCAGGAAACGATGGCCACAGTGCGCGAATGTGGGCACTCAACCACCTTGTTCGGGCGTAAAACATGGTTTCCGCGCATTACGTCACCCAACCAAGCCGAACGGCAGGGCAGCGAGCGGGCGGCGATAAATGCACCCATTCAAGGGACAAGCGCCGACATCATCAAACGCGCCATGGTGCAAATGGGACCGGCGCTCAAAGCTGCTGGCTTAGGCCACGTCCAAATGCTGCTTCAAGTGCATGACGAATTGGTATTTGAATTGCCGCAAGCCGACGTCGCTGCCGCAAGCGAAATCATCCGCAACGTCATGGCCAATGCCGCAGAGCCGCTGGTGAAGCTCAATGTGCCCTTGGGCATTGAAATCGGCACTGGACCAAGCTGGGGGGCGGCGCACTAAAGTCGCCGCCACGCTGCATCAGCTGTCTTTGGTTTCTTCAGTTTCAAACGTCAACGCAACGTCGCCATTGGCCGACAGGCGAACAGTGTTATCGTGGACCGAGGCCACCAGTCCGCCATCAATATAATGATGATGGCCTTCATGGCCGCCTTGTCCTGAATCTGACTTGGTCAGCTTGATGCGATTGCCTTCAACGCCATCAACGGTGCCAACATGAACGCCGTCAGCGCCTATAACTTCTGCATGTTCTTTAATCTGTGATAGGTCGGCCTTCTTATGTTCCTTTGGTTGAGAACATAGCCAACGCTTGAAAATGCGTATGGGTTCCAACTGAACCACTTTGAAATCATACAGACCACGCCACAAGAGGCGGTTGCTTAACAGCTTCAACCGCGGTTGCGGGTTTGCGTATAGGTGCCGAGCAAGCGGACCGAGTTGCAGTGGAAGCGCAGTTCCTCGAGCGCGCGGTCTACCGCGGGATCACCCGGTGCGCCTTCGATATCGGCAAAGAATTCCGTGGCGGCAAAGCTTGCGCCGTTTTGATAGCTTTCCAGCTTCGTCATATTGACGCCGTTTGTCGCAAAGCCGCCCATCGCCTTATACAAAGCAGCGGGAATGTTCTTGACCTCAAAAATGAGGGTAGTCATCAACGTGCCGGTGAGGCTGCTGCGATCGACGGGCGCGCGTGAAAGTACAACAAAACGCGTCATGTTGCTCATGTCGTCTTGCACGGCATCGTTAATGGCAACCAGACCATATAAAGCGGCCGCAATCGGCGGCGCGATGGCCGCAGCCGCCGGGTCGTCGTTGGCGGCAACAAACGCAGCAGCGGCAGCGGTGTCCGCATAGGCCACCGGAATTATGCTATTAGCGCGCAGGAAATGTCGGCACTGGCCAAGCGCTTGCGGGTGGCTCATCGCCGTTTTTATGACCGCGTCTGCCGACTTCGCCATCAGGCAATGGCGGATCGACATAAAATGCTCGGCTATGATGCTAAGGCCCGATTCAGGGAGCAAAAAGTGAATGTCCGCAACGCGGCCATGCAGCGAGTTTTCTATTGGAATGATGGCGCATGCCGCCGTTCCTTCCTGTACCGCATCAATGGCGTCTTCGAACGAAAAACAGGGCAGGGGCAGGCAGTCGGCATCATATTCCAGAGCCGCCAAATGGGAGTTTGCCCCCGGCGCGCCTTGAAAGGCAATCGCTTTTGCAGGAAGTTCATGTGCAGCAAGCGTCATGTCTTTGACTATTGCCAGTGCGGGTGCGGGATAACTGTTCATAGGGCCAAGGCGTTAGGATAGGGAAACTTATCGGGCAAGTGTCGATTTGGACACTTGCACCGCGTAACTGTCGCGATTAGAGGGGCGTCACAATCCGGACGTCATTCTACGTCGGTATTTTAACGCACTTCAAGGCTGATAACCAATGGATGATCGTAGTAATACAATTGCAGGCTGGGTTTTGGCAGGCGGCATCGTCGCGCTGGGACTGAGCATCGTTTCTGGCATGTATTTTCATGGCGAAGCGCCTGAAAAAGAGGGCTTTGCCGTTGCTGCCGAGGCATCGGGCGATGCTGGTGGTGTTGCTGCCGTGCCAATCGCAACTCTGCTCGCGACCGCGGATGTCGCTAAGGGTGAAGCTGTCTTCAAAAAATGCACAGCCTGCCACAACATCGCGCAGGGCGGTCCAAACGGAATTGGTCCAAATCTATGGGCCGCATTGGGTAAGCCACATGGCTATGTTGCTGGATTTGCTTATTCCGACGCGTTGAAAAGCGTTCCAGGTAACTGGGATTGGGAAGGCATGGATAAATGGCTGTCCAACCCAAAGAAATATGCACCCGGCACGAAGATGACTTTTGCGGGTCTGGGTAATCCAGAAGAGCGCGCGAATTTGATCCTATATCTAAATTCGCAAGGTTCAAACCTGCCTCTGCCCGCACCGCCAGCCGCTGACGCCGCTGCGCCTGCAGACGCCGCCGGTGCGCCACCAGCAGCAGCAACGCCAGCCGCAGCACCAGCAGCTGCCGCAGCGCCGGCGAAATAATCTGGTTAAATCAATGTGACACTTCGTAGAAATCGCAGATGGCATGCCATGCCTCTTCTGCGGTTTCTACGAACTGGAAAAGTGCCAAGTCACGAGGGCTTATGACGCCCTCGAGCATAAGCTCCTCAAAATTCACAACCCGGTTCCAAAATTCACGCCCGAACAGCAGGATTGGCATCTTTTTGATCTTGCCCGTCTGAACCAGTGTGAGCAGTTCGAAAAACTCATCAAATGTGCCAAAGCCGCCAGGGAAAACCGCGACCGCGCGTGCGCGCAGCAGGAAGTGCATTTTGCGCAACGCGAAATAATGGAATTGAAAGCTTAAACGTGGCGTCACGAACAGGTTCGGTGCCTGCTCATGCGGAAGCACGATGTTGAGACCAATCGATTCTGCACCGACATCATGTGCGCCGCGGTTTGCAGCTTCCATGATCGAAGGGCCGCCGCCTGAGCATACGACGAAATGGCGACGGCCTTCTTCATCGGTGACATTGGCTTTTCCGGCCAGCTGCGCCAAATGGCGGGCTTCGGCGTAGAAACGGGACTTTTCCTTCATCCGCTCGGCGATGATTGTCGCCCGCTCGCCTTCAGCCTCGGCCAACAATGCCTCTGCGGCTTCAGGCTCGGGAATGCGCGCGGAGCCGTAGATCACCAGCATGGAACCGATATTCGCCTCATCGAGCAGCATTTCGGTTTTGAGCAATTCCAGTTGGAACCGGACTGGGCGCAAATCTTCGCGCAGCAGGAATTCGGTGTCCTGAAATGCTAGCCTGTATGACTTGCTTTGCGTCTGAGGGGTAGAGAGTTGCTGTTCAGCAAAATCCGCTTCTTGCTGTGCTTTGTAGAAACGGCGATCGTTAATTTTTGTGTCTGTCATTACCCTGTATGTAGGGAGAATAAGTCGCTTTTGCCACCCCTATCGGCAAAAAGACGTTCCGTTGGTCATCGACTTCGCCATGTCGAAATGGAAATGGTTGGCATGCGCCGCATTGTAATCAGGGCCGAGAACCGTACCAAAGCGCTTGCAGGCCGACTGGTGCAGACGGCGCAAAAATGCCTGTTCTGCAGATGATCCGCGCCATCCATCAAGGACGGAGACACGCCGTCCATCGCGCAGGATGAAGGCCGAAACGTCGATAGCGTTGGCAAAGGCGTGCTCGGATAATCTGCCTGATCGAGCCCCATTCACGTTCCTGCAGTTGAATGTGCCCATGGTTTCGATCCGGACAACTTCGCCTTTCAGATACATCTTTGCGGCAGGGGCAACGGCGAAGCGCGCCCAATCCGTGAAATTATCTGCAAGCGGGCAGGTCATTGCCCCCAAATTCGTTGTCGGCGTGCCAAAATCCATAAGCTTAATGGTATCAATAGTGCGGCATCCGCCGTCGAAGCTTTTGTTCGGTAGGCCTGAAAAGCGGACTGATTTTGTCTTGAGCGCGGCCATGCACTTACGGGCAGTTTCTGAAGATAAACTCTGGCTTGAACGGGGTGCCTCAGGCTTTTCTCGCCCTCCACATGACGACAGCAACAAGACGCTGCCGACCAGAATACATCGTTTGAACATTTCCAACCCCATCATGTCTTCATAAAGCATTGCACGAAACGTGCAGCCAAAAAATGATGATTTATGGTGCATGTGTCTGGAATATTGCGGATGTCGGTTCAATTTGCGCGTTGCGCCGAACCAAACGGGCCACTATCAAAAACCTATGTTGCGAATCATTCTTAACAACAAGAGTGCTTTTTGGGCGCTGCTGTGCTTGCCGGCATTGCTCATATTGCAGCGCTATGCGTCCGGCGAATTGATCGCGATGGATATGCTGCATCCTACTGGCGAATGGTCCGCTCGCTTCATGATTGCGGCGATGGCGCTAAGTCCTTTGCTGTCGCTGCTTGGGCCACGACCATGGCTGATTTGGCTTATTCAGCGCCGCCGTGCGTTGGGCGTTGCGGCCTTTGTCTATGCCGTCCTGCATCTTATTTTCTATATCATCGATATGGGAAATCTTGATGATATTCTGGCTGAGTTCTTAGCATTGGGTATCTGGACTGGCTGGGCCGCGATGTTATTGTTTGTGCCCGTGGCGATGACCAGCAATGATGCTTCTATGCGGGCGCTCAAGGCGGGATGGAAGCGGCTTCAACGCTTGGTCTATCCTGCCGCTGTGCTGGTTCTGATCCACTGGATATTCATCCACAATAATTTAGCGCCAGCGCTCCTTCACTTCATCCCGTTGTTGCTGCTCGTTGCGGCTCGATTTCTGCGCCACCGCAGACTTATTTTAAAAGGAGCATAAATATGCGTTTATTGACATCTCTCTCGCTCGCCGCTTTGGCCACAATCGCTTGTGCCTCTGTACCGGCATCCGCTACCGGCGTTATTACCTGCAAGGCAGGCCCCGTTTCCGGCTGGAAAAGCGAGAAGGCACTTACCGAAAAACTTACCAAGGAAGGTTGGACGGTCCGCAAATCGAAGGTCGATGGCGGCTGCTATGAAGTTTATGGAACCACCCCCGAAGGCGATCGCGTTGAGGCCTATTTCCATCCGGTAACCCTCGAGAAATTATATGTTGCTCGTCGCGGCGAGGTTTTGTTTCGCAAGAAGGGTTACTGACAAGAGTTTACGATAGTCGTTGACAAAGCCGGGGCCGCGCCTAAAGGCGTCGTCGGGCCACGCGGTCCCAACGCCGCGCTGCTCTCTGCAAGGAGACGCTTACATGACTATAGTACCCCCCGCCGTTAAACCGGCGCGTCCGTTCTTTTCCTCCGGTCCCTGCGCGAAGCCGCCAGGCTGGAGCCCCGAAAAACTTCAAATCGAATCGCTTGGCCGTTCTCATCGTGCGAAAATTGGCAAGTCGCGTCTACAGCTCGCCATCGACTTGATGCGCGAAGTGCTTCAGGTGCCCGACACGCATCGTATTGGCATCGTCCCCGGGTCAGACACCGGCGCGATTGAAATGGCCATGTGGACCATGCTCGGTGCCCGCCCCGTCACGATGATGGCATGGGAAAGCTTTGGCGAGGGCTGGGTCACGGATGTGAACAAGCAGCTGAAGCTAAACGCCAATGTCATGAACGCGCCCTATGGCGAAATTCCTGATCTTGGCGCGGTCGACTTCACAAATGATGTGGTCTTCACGTGGAACGGCACCACCTCCGGTGCGCGGGTGCCCAATGGCGACTGGATAGCTGATGACCGTGAAGGGCTCACGTTTAACGACGCGACCTCAGCCGTTTTTGCCTATGACATGCCTTGGGACAAGCTCGATGTGACAACATTCAGTTGGCAGAAGGTTTTGGGCGGCGAAGGCGCGCATGGCGTGCTCATTCTCGGGCCGCGTGCCGTCGAGCGGCTGGAGACCTATACGCCAGCATGGCCGCTTCCCAAAGTATTCCGCCTGATGTCAAAGGGTGCGCTTGCCGAAGGTATTTTCAAGGGTGAGACAATCAACACACCCTCGATGCTCGCGGTTGAAGACGTGATCTTCGCGCTTGAGTGGGCAAAGACGGTCGGCGGTTTGCACGGCCTAATGGCGCGCAGCAATGCCAACGCCGCGGCGCTCGGCGATATTGTTGCGGCAAGCGACTATCTTGGCTTCCTCGCCGCTGACCCCGCTATCCGTTCGAAAACATCGGTTTGCTTAACCGTTAAGGGCGCGGATGAAGCGATGATTAAGAAAATGGCCTCTTTGCTTGAGGCAGAGCATGCGGCCTATGACATCGCCGGATATCGCGATGCCCCGCCGGGCCTGCGCATCTGGTGTGGCGCAACCGTGGATACTGCCGATATCCAGGCGCTCGGGCCATGGCTCGATTGGGCATACGCCCAGGCCAAAGCTTAATCCTGAAAGCTCGTCCTGAACCTGTTTCAGGACCTTTCATTCCCCTTTGCAATTAAGATGCTGAAACCAGTTCAGCCTAACGATTTTTGAAACGGAATTTAATATGACTAAGCCACGCGTACTTATCTCCGACCAAATGGACCCGAACGCCGCAAAGATTTTTGCTGAACGCGGATGTGACGTTGACGTTATCACCGACAAGACACCGGACGAACTTGCGGCAATCATTGGTGACTATGACGGCATCGCCATCCGTTCGTCGACCAAGGTTACAAAGCAGATCTTGGACGCCGCAACGAACCTCAAGGTGATTGGACGTGCGGGCATTGGCGTCGACAATGTCGACATCCCCAATGCGTCGGCCAAGGGTGTTGTCGTTATGAACACGCCTTTCGGTAACTCGATTACCACGGCAGAACATGCCATCGCCTTGATGTTTGCTCTCGCGCGTCAGTTGCCTGAGGCCAATACGCAGACCCAAGCAGGGCTCTGGCCGAAAAACGGTTTCATGGGCATTGAGGTCACGGGCAAGACGCTTGGCCTGATTGGCGCTGGAAACATTGGTTCCATCGTCGCCAGTCGCGCGCTTGGTTTGCGGATGAAGGTTGTTGCCTTTGATCCTTTCCTGACCGCTGATCGCGCGATTGAAATGGGCATTGAGAAAGCTGACCTTGATACCTTGCTTGCCAAGGCGGACTTCATCACCCTGCACACGCCGCTGACCGACCAAACCCGCAACATATTGTCGAAAGAAAATCTTGCGAAAACCAAAAAGGGCGTGCGCATCATTAACTGCGCGCGTGGCGGCTTGGTTGACGAAGTTGCGCTAAAAGAGGCGTTGGACAGCGGCCAAGTTGGCGGGGCAGCATTGGACGTTTTTGCGATAGAACCAGCCAAGGAATCACCTTTATTTGGTACCCCTAACTTCATCTGCACGCCGCATCTTGGCGCGTCGACAAATGAAGCACAGGTCAATGTCGCGCTTCAGGTGGCTGAACAAATGGCGGATTATCTGGTCAATGGCGGCGTTACCAATGCGTTGAACATGCCAAGCCTGTCAGCCGAAGAAGCGCCGAAGCTTCGCCCTTATATGACACTAGCGCAAAAGCTTGGTTCGTTGGTCGGCCAATTGGCGCATGACAATCTCGATAACATCGCGATTGAGGTCGAGGGCGCTGCTGCAGAGCTCAACATAAAACCGATAACGGCGGCCGTGTTATCCGGCTTTATGCGTCGTTTTTCGGACGCTGTGAACATGGTCAACGCGCCATTTTTGGCAAAAGAGCGTGGCTTTGACATTCGCGAAGTGCGCCATGACAAGACTGGCGCTTATCACACATTGGTGCGTGTCACCGTCAACACCGCCCAAGGCCCACGCTCCGTCGCGGGCACTTTGTTTGCCAATAGCGAAGCAAGGCTTGTCGAGATTTTCGGCATCAGCCTTGAAGCGGAGCTTGAAGGCAACATGCTGTATATCGTCAACGAAGATGCGCCCGGTTTTATCGGCCGTGTTGGAACGACCTTGGGTGAGGCTGGATTGAACATCGGCACTTTCCATCTTGGCCGTCGCAGCGCTGGTGGCGAAGCAGTTCTGTTGCTCACGATGGACGCGGCGATCCCCGAAGCTCTCCTGAAGCAGCTTGGGTCGCTTCCCGGTGTAAAAACCGTAAAGGCGCTTAAGTTTTAAGCGGGGCTTCCCCGCGAGAACTTTTCGCGTAAAGAACGCACATGAATATTCCGTCTAACCTATTGCCCGAAGGCTTCCGCGACCGACTTCCTCCCCAAGCGGAGGTTGCGGCGCGGGTGTCCCGTGCGATGATCGATGTGTTGGTGAGCAATGGCTACGCCCGTGTTGCCCCGGCAATGGCGGAATTTGAATCGGTGCTCTCCAAACATAGTGGTGACGCCGCCCGTAATCAGCATCTGCGGTTTACCGACCCAGTGTCGGGCCACACGCTGGCGCTGCGTGGGGACATTACCGTTCAAGTCGGACGTATCGCCACGACGCGGATGAAGGATGCACCTCGACCGCTGCGCTTGGCCTATCATGGGCAGGTTCTGCGCCTACGGGCCAAGCAGCCGCGTCCCGAACGTGAACTCACGCAATTGGGCGCGGAATTGGTTGGCAATGATAGCGTTGCTGCGGCTTGCGAAATTGTAGGTGTGGCCATTGATGCGCTTGAAGCGGCGGGTGTGAAAGACATCACCATTGATTTTACCTTGCCCGACTTGGTGGAACGGCTTGCGGAAAAGGCGCTGCCCTTGCCCGCTGACAAAATCGACGCTGTCCGGTCGGAGTTGGATATGAAGGATGCAGGCGGGCTGAGCGTGCTTGGCGCGGAGGCCTATCTGCCATTGCTCGCCGCTACTGGTCCATTTGCAGAAGCGGTGGAGAAACTCCGCGCGATTGACGCAGGCGGCGCATTGGCATCGCGTATCCATGCGTTGGAAGCCATTGCAAGCACGGTGGCTGGCCGCGCGAATGTGACGTTGGATCCCACTGAACGGCATGGCTTTGAATATCAAAGCTGGTTTGGATTTACGATTTTCGCCAAGGGATATAGCGCGGCGCTTGGTCGCGGCGGCACTTATTATATTGATCGTGCCGATGGAACATCGGAACCGGCAACGGGTTTCTCTCTCTATCCCGACCCATTGATTGATCTGGCAGACGAAGGCGTTGTCCAGCGGATTTTCTTGGCCTTGGGCACAGATGCTTCCACGGGTGCAAAGCTACGCAGCGACGGTTGGATAACTGTCGCCGCATTGGATGAAAATGACGACGCCGTTTTGTTGGGCTGCACCCACAAATGGACCAATGGTCAAGCCATCCCCGTCTGAAATTTCTTCCAACGCAGCTTTGGGGTGGACGCAAGCGCCACATAATCATAACGGATCCTACGGCGAATCCCTTCGCAGGAAAAACCTCCTGCGCAGAAAAAGGCCCCAGAGCTATCTGGCTTTGACAGGGAATATCTGATGGCGAATGTAACCGTAATTGGCGCTCAGTGGGGCGACGAGGGTAAAGGCAAGATCGTAGACTGGCTGGCAGAACGTGCTGACGCCGTTGTCCGCTTTCAAGGCGGGCATAATGCCGGCCACACTTTGGTCGTTGGCGAAAATGTTTATAAATTATCGTTGCTGCCGTCAGGCATTGTCACCGGCACGCTGTCGATTATCGGCAACGGGGTGGTTCTCGATCCATGGGCGTTGCGTGATGAAATGGCGAAGCTGCGCGGGCAGGGCGTTTCCATTACGGCCGAAAATTTCGCATTGGCGGACAACTGCGCGTTGATCTTGCCGATCCACCGTGACCTTGACGGGTTGCGTGAAACTGCGGCTGGTTCGGGCAAGATCGGCACCACAGGTCGCGGTATTGGCCCTGCCTATGAAGACAAGGTGGGCCGCCGCGCGATTCGTGTGTGCGACCTTGCACATCTTGATGCCTTGGATGCCCAGCTTGACCGGCTTTGCGCGCACCATGATGCGTTGCGTGCCGGATTTGGTGAACCGCCTGTGGACCGTGCCCGCCTGATTGCCGATTTGAAAGAAATCGCTCCCTTTGTTCTTGAATATGCCGAGCCCGTATGGCGGCGGTTGAACAAAGTGCGCAAAGCAGGGGCACGGATATTGTTCGAAGGCGCCCAGGGCGTCTTGCTCGACGTTGACCATGGAACGTATCCGTTCGTCACTTCGTCCAATACTGTTTCCGGCACGGCTGCCTCCGGCTCCGGCCTTGGGCCAAGCGCGGCGGGCTTTGTGTTGGGTATCGTTAAGGCTTACACCACGCGCGTCGGGTCAGGGCCATTCCCGACCGAGCTTGAGGACGAAACCGGCCAGCGGCTTGGTGAACGCGGTCATGAATTTGGCACCGTTACGGGCCGGAAGCGCCGCTGTGGTTGGTTTGATGCGGTTATCGTGCGCCAAAGCTGCGCTGTGTCCGGTGTGACCGGTATTGCGCTGACCAAGCTGGACGTGCTTGATGGTTTTGACACGATCAAGATTTGTACCGGCTACCGGCTGAACGGCAAGGTCTATGACTATCTGCCAGCGCATGCCGCAGATCAAGCCGCCGTGGAGCCCATTTACGAAGAGATGCCCGGCTGGCAGGAGACCACGGCCGGCGCGCGTAGTTGGGCTGACCTGCCTGCTCAAGCGATTAAATATATCTCGCGTGTGCAGGAATTGATCGAGACACCTGTGGCGTTGGTATCAACCTCGCCGCAACGCGAAGATACCATCTTGGTGCGCGATCCTTTCGCTGACTAACCGCTTTTCAATTCAGCCTTAAGCCGCAAGCTTGCCCGCCAGAAGAAAAAGGCGGGAATGAGTCCAAGCCATGCTGCGCCATACAGGACCCATCGGACGCTTTCATCGCCAGCATATGGCTTGAAGGCGTCCGACATGATGCCAAACAACAATGGTCCTAGGCCAAGGCCAATTAGGTTTTGGGCGAACAGCATTACGGCTGCGGCGATCGCGCGGGCCTCTGGTTTTACCAACCCCTGAACACAGGCGTAGGTCGGGCCGTAATAGGCGGCATTTAGAGCCGTTGGCACGACCAACAACATAATCGCCACGCGCCAGTCGGTTGCAAAATAGCCAAGGAACAGGATCGGCGCGGCGATGAACATACCTATAGCGGGGGTAGTCAGCACATGGCGCTTGTCCATCTTGCCAAATTTGTCGGCCATCATGCCGCCAAGCCATGTACCAATCATGCCAGCGACACCCAAAACAAGCCCAAGCAGCAGCCCTGTTTCGCCGGGGCTTAGGCCATGGGAACGGATGAACAAAATGACCGCCCAAACGCTTTTTCCGTAGGACAAAAACGCCGTGAATGATGCAGCGACGGCCAACATGATAAAGGCGCGTGAGCTGAAAACTTCCCGCAACGCCTCTTTGGTTGAGAGAACTTCACGTGCTTTTTCGCCTGACAAAGCGCGCGCTGCTGCCTCAGCCTTGCGGGGTTCGCGCAATAGGAAAGGCAACAATGCGGCCAATATCAAACCTGGAATGGCAACCGCCATGAATGCCACGCGCCAGCCATAGGCATCGTTCAATACGCCGCCGATGACGAGGCCCAATAAGCTGCCAATGGGTATGCCCAGTCCATAAAAGGCGATGGCGGACGATCTTTTTTCGGCAGGCGCGCTGTCGGTGATGAGCGAATGGGCCGCGGGCGTGCATCCCGCCTCTCCAACACCAACGCCCACTCTGGCGAGCGCAAGCTGTGCAAAGTTTTGCGCTAATCCGCACAACGCGGTCATAGCCGACCAAACCGCCAGAGATATTGATATAAGGCCTACGCGGTTGGTTCCGCTATTATCGGCATAGCGCGCAATCGGAATGCCCAGAAGCGTGTAAAAAAGCGCGAAAGCAAGGCCAGTCAGCAGACCGATTTGGGTGTCCGAAAGGCCAAGATCGCGACTGATGGGTTCAGCGAGTATGTTCACGATCTGCCGATCGAGGAAGTTCAGTACATAAACGATCATCAATACCCACAGCAGCAATTTAGGATTTGTAACCTGATGCTTTGCAGGGGTTGCCTTTTGGCTTTCGTTCATGACTGCCTTCTCCTCTGTCTTCGTTATGGAATAAATTTTGACATTGTCAAAGGCTTGGAGGGTTCATGAAAAGGTCATTATAATCGGGTGTGGCAATAGGCAGGTTTAAATAATCAGTTAGTCCCACAAGTCTGTCATTGACTGTTCCGTGTGGGACGGCTCTGGGGGTAGAATGACAACTCGCGAAACGACGGCGTACATGCCTCTCAATGATTTGGATCTTAACCTGTCATTGGGGGATCGTTTCATGGTCATGGCTTATGGTGCCATTCAATGGCCTTGGTTGCTGCGCAGCCTTGATGGCGGGCGCAAGAAAGATAAAGCGGCGCTTCTTGCGTATCTCGACCTACCGCTTGATGCGCTGCCTAATTTGGGAAGCTGGAAAGCCGACACCCATTTTTTATGGCACATCGTCTTGGCAATTGAGGAAATGCGTCCGGAACAGGTTGTCGAACTTGGCTGTGGCGCGTCTACCTTTGTGGCGGCGCGCGCTTTGCAGCTGTTTGGCGGCGGTAAGCTTGTCAGTTATGATCAGCACGCCGCGTTTGCCAAAACCACGCAAGGCTGGATCCACGACAACAATATGGCGGTCAAAATTCGTCACGCACCACTGGGCGCGCCGCCGGCAGGATGGCCAGGTCATTGGTATCAGCTGTCCGACGTCCCAGCAGAAATCGACCTACTTATCGTCGATGGGCCGCCTTGGGCGCTTCATCCGCATGTGCGCGGTGCGGCATCAAGCCTATTTCCGCGCATCCGTCCCGGTGGTCGGATTCTGCTAGATGATGCCGCACGTCCCGGTGAACGCGTCGTTGCGCTGCGCTGGCGCAAAGAACATGGCAACATGGAATTCACGCTCGACAGTAAAGGCGCGAAGGGCACCTTGCTTGGGCACAAGCACCCCGCTTAAAGCTTCGTCTTTCGCGCTTTAGTGACCTTATTACTGGCGAGATCTAACCCCACCTTGCCACCAGCAGCGGTGTGGGATGGCGTATGCGGCGTTTCCAGATATTCCGGCTCCTCTACCTCAAGCATGCCTTCCCACTTTGTAATGACTGACGTTGCCACTGCGTTGCCGACAACGTTCGTCGCGGTCCGGCCCATATCAAGGAACTGGTCGATAGCGAGGATAAGGGCAACGCCCTCCACCGGGAGGTCAAACATCGCCAAAGTGCCTGTGATGACCACCAAAGATGCGCGCGGTACAGCGGCCACGCCCTTCGATGAAATCATCAGCGTAAGTAGAATGAGAATCTGCGTGCTGATGGGTAGATCGATGCCATAGGCTTGCGCGATAAAGATCGTTGCAAAGCTCATATACATCATCGAACCATCAAGGTTGAAGCTGTAGCCAAGCGGCAGCATGAAGCCAGATATCCGGCGCGGAACACCGAAACGGTCAAGCTGTTCAAACAGCTTAGGCAGCGCCGCCTCGCTTGATGCTGTTGAAAAAGCGATCAACATCGGCTCGCGGATATAGCGGATGAGTGTCCAAATCCGCCGTCCAAGGAAAATCGCGCCAATCGAAAGCAGGATGGTCCACAACAAGGCAAGCGACAGATAAAATTCTGTCACAAGCTCTAAATAGGTCGCAAGGATCGCAAGGCCGCTTTTGGAGACAACGGCAGCCAGCGCACCAAAGACCGCAACTGGTGCATAACGCATAACATAATGCGTAATTTGCAGCATCATTTCGGCCAGCGCCTCGGCACCTCGCACGAGTGGTGCGCCTTTCTCACCTAAGGCAGAAAGGGCGATGCCAGCGAACAATGCGAACACCAGAATCTGCAAAATATTATTCGTTGCCATAGCTTCAAAGGCATTTTTCGGGAAAATCGATAGGATGAATTCCCAGAAATCAAGCTTCTTGACTTCCCCTATCGTAGCCGCGGCATTGGAAATGGTATCGACAGGCGCGCCGATACCAGGCTGGAATATATTGACCATCAACAAACCAAGACCAATGGAGATGAAGCTCGCGATGATAAACCAAGTAATCGCGCGGAACCCAATGCGACCCAAAGCCGAACTGTCGCCCATGTGCGCGATACCGACGACGATCGTTGACAGGATCAGCGGCGCAACGAGCAGCTTTATGAGATTAAGGAAAATATCGGAGAGCAGTTTGAATGTCTTTGTAAGATATTCGAATTGCGTGCTGTCGGGTGCGAAATTTTGATGGACAGTGTAACCAACCGCCACGCCCAGGATCATTCCTGCCAAAATCCACAATGTAAGCCGTTTATCCACTTAACTCTCCAAAATCTCTAAATTCTGCGCGACGCTACACAGGAGAAATAATCCTCGCAACAAGTTACGGATGTGACTTGTTTACGCTTAAGAAGAAGGGCATAAGCTTTGTAATAAAATTACAACTCATTTTGTCGTGGAATAAGACGCGTAACGAATTGCTTGCAGGCTCAAGAGATACCACTGCTCAGGACGCACTGGCGTCGCGTATGAAGCGATTTGGCTTTGATCCCTGGGGTCACTCCGGCAAGGCAATGGCGCATACGTTGACAGCTTTACCGCACGACCTTTTGGTTGCGCAAAAATTGGATGATCTGGAGCGTGTCACGTTGCGCGCCATGTCGCTGACGGATCGCCCACGTCCCAAGCTGATTGCGCTGCGTTCGCCGCTTGGCCGCAATTTGTATATCCTTGTCTGGCTACCGAGTGATGATGCTTCGACCGGTATCCGCAAACAAATTCAAACAATGCTCATGGACGCTACAGGCGGCAGTTTGCTGGGCTAGAATATTGGTTTGGAAGATGGTGGTGTTGCGTTGCTGCGATGCACGCTCGATTTGCCTGACCGCGCGCAGAATGTGGATGAAACTGCTCTTGATGCAAAGCTTGGACTAATGGTGCGTGGGAACCTGCTGTCGAAGCGGCGATGGTCGACCGTGCACGCAAGACGAGTGTTCCAACCCCCGCAATGTTGGCGCAGGTTGCGGGGCAGGCGAGGGTCTTGCTTGGACGTTAACGGTTCAGCTTTTGGCGCCTAAGCCTGCTGGGTTGCCCTTCGCCGAAGGGTTCGATGCGTTTTGCTTTTTCGGCTTTTCGGCTTTTGGCTTGCGGACTTCGCGGCTCGACTTCTTTTGGCTTTTTGCCATGATATTTCCCCTCAAGGGAAGGTTGCTCGCGCAAACTCCGGATCACTGGTCAGTTTGAACCGACCACTGTTATACAAATATAAGCATACACTGCCCCTGTTAAAAGGGCGTCTGCGGATAATGCTGCTTAAGCTGTGTTTTCTAACGGCCGTTTATAGATGCTGTTCAGCGGGCTGCGGAAAAACTTCATCACCATTGGTTCGAAAAATTCCAGTGGGAGCGTGTCATAATTCGGGTCGAACGATGGGCAGTCATATTTGTCGATAAATTCTTCAGTTTCAGCAAACCATTCATGGCCGCGAAACTGCTCGCGCATGTCGCGGTCGAGGCCCAAATGATGGAAGAAATTTTGCCCCTGGAAAATTCCGTGATTTTGGACAATCCAAAGGAGCTTTTCGGAAACGAACGGCTTCAATATGGCGGCAGCAATGTCTGGATGGTTGGTAGCGCCGAGCGTATCACCAATGTCGTGGAGCAATGCCATGATGACATAATCCTCATCTCGTCCATCACGATGTGCACGCGTCGCTGTCTGCAGTGAGTGCGTCAACCGGTCAACCGCAAATCCGCCAAAGTCACCATCAAGCAATTTGAGATGGTCCAGTATCCGGCGTCCGCCATCTTGCGAAAACGGAATATTGTGCCGCATGATGATTTGCCAATCCTCCTGCGTGCTTTCTGACATGTCGTGAAAATTTGCGCGATCGTCGTGATTGTCCATTGCCGATATCCTCCCAGGCGGGATGTTTAACATTGTTGACTGATGAAACAAGGGCTTCAAGCATAAGCGAAATGGGGCTAGACCGAATAAATGGCGATATTAGAGCTTTCCGATAAACCCTTTTTCGCGGACAAAAACCGCGCTTTTTGGAACTTGCACTCGGCCGGTTGGGGCGGCGCTACTGCGCTCTACGCTGTTACGGTTATTGCAAACGGACAACCGTTAAGTTTTCTGGTTCCGGTGCTCATTTCCGCAGTCACCGGCTATTCTGTCACGTTAATGCTATCGGTTGTATACCGCTATGTAATTGAAAAAAGACCATTTGTGACGTGGGGAACCACTTTGCTGGCGGTCATGAGCGCAACGCTGCTTTACGCGTATATTGACACATGGGTTGTTCAAACGATCCGGGAGGGTGCAGACCAAACGCCCTTTGCCCAATTGTTATTAGGGGCGTTGTTTAAAGATGGCCTTCTCGTTGGGGCATGGTCCGCATTGTATTATGCGATCAATTATTTCGTGCGCGGCGAGGAGCAGGCGGACCAAATGATGCGGCTTGAAGCGCAAGCTACCAGCGCGCAGCTCACAATGTTGCGGTATCAGCTTAATCCGCATTTCCTGTTCAACACATTGAACAGCATATCGACTTTGGTGTTACTCAAACAGACCGACCAAGCCAATGCCATGTTGTCGCGTTTGTCCTCATTCCTGCGCTTTACCCTCATTAATGAAGCTGCGGCAAAGGTGCCGCTCACCCAAGAAATCGAAACTTTGAAGCTCTACCTCGATATCGAAAAAATGCGGTTCGAAGAACGATTGCGAACATTTTTCACGATTGAGCCTGCGGTTAAAGACGCTTTGGTGCCATCTTTATTGCTTCAGCCTTTGGTGGAAAACGCCATTAAATATGCCGTGACGCCTAAGGAGGAGGGGGCCGACATTTCCGTTGTCGCTCAACTCGTCGGGCAAAGGGTTCGGATTACCGTTTCGGACACAGGGCCGGGCTTGCAGCCGGGGCAGCAAGACTACAGCCTATCCACAGGGGTTGGGATGGCGAACACGCGTGAGCGCTTGTTACAGGCATATGGTGACGACCAACGTTTTGAACATTATGTCAAAGCCGGGGGAGGATTTGAGGTTTTGTTGGAACTACCTTATCAAACTGGAATTATTGCAGGGGACGACAACCAAGCGGGGGCTAAGTCGCAAGGAAAGATATCCGCATGAGCATTCGTACAATATTGGTCGACGATGAAAAGCTGGCTATTCAGGGTCTCGAATTAAGGCTTCAGCCTTTTGAGGACATAGAGATTGTAGCAACCTGCCACAATGGTCGTGAGGCTATTCGCAAGATAAAGACGCTGAAACCAGACTTGGTTTTTCTCGACATCCAGATGCCAGGTTTTGATGGTTTTTCGGTTGTGCAGGGCGTGATGGACATTGATCCGCCATTGTTCGTGTTTGTGACAGCATATTCCGAACATGCTATTAAAGCGTTTGAGGCGCAGGCCATCGATTATCTCATGAAGCCAGTTGAACCTGAGCGCTTGGCTGACACTATGGACCGCGTGCGCAGCCGTCTACACGACAAACGCACCTCGGATGAGCTTCAGCGCCTGCGCACGGTCATCAATGAAGTCGCGCCAAACGCCGCCGATAATCTCGGGTCTATAGATGAGGATATGGCGTCATCACGCTTTGAAAAGCTTATCAATATTAAGGATCGCGGCCAAATTTTCCGTGTCGATGTTGAAAGCATTGAACGTATTGATGCTGCTGGCGACTATATGTGCATTTACACGGCCGATAACTCGCTGATCTTGCGCGAAACAATGAAGGATCTGGAAAAGCGGCTCGACCCACGGACGTTCCAGCGGGTCCACCGTTCGACGATCGTCAATCTGGACCAAGTGCGTCAGGTCAAGCCGCACACAAATGGCGAATGCTTTTTGGTGCTGGAGTCCGGCGCGCAGGTTAAGGTCAGCCGGTCGTATCGCGACGTCGTCGCCCGTTTTGTGCATTGAGGAGTATAAGGGATGAAGCCAGCCGGTGGTTCAACACGCATGAAGGCCAGCGATTTTCACCCCTATATTCTCGAAATCTTTGACGGCTACGTCCATGGCAAGTTGACCAAGCGCGAATTTATGCGTGAGGCGGGAAAGTTTGCGGCCGCGGGTGTTACGGGCCTCATGATTCTCAATCAGCTAAAGCCTGATTATGCGATGGCGCAGCAAGTGCGGGCGGATGACCCTGCGATCATCACGTCACGGGTTACAGTGCCAAGTCCCGAAGGGCATGGGAGCATCAACGGCTTGCTGGCCAAGCCCGCCAAGGCAAAAGGCAAGTTGCCTGCCGTGTTGGTCATCCACGAAAACCGTGGGCTCAATCCATATGTTGAGGACGTGGTGCGACGTTTGGCTAAGGCTGGTTATATCGCCCTTGGTCCAGATGGACTATCATCGGTCGGCGGCTATCCCGGTAATGATGAGACAGGTCGCGATTTGCAGGCGAAGTTGGATCCCAGAAAGTTGCTTGAGGATTTCTTCGCCAGCTTTGAATATCTGCGCGATCATCCCGAAAGCACTGACAAGGTTGGCGCAGTTGGATTTTGCTACGGTGGCGGCGTGAGCAATGCGCTGGCGGTGGCCTATCCCGAAATGGCGGCATCGGTGCCTTATTACGGTCGTCAACCGCGCGCCGAAGAGGTTCCCGCAATCAAGGCGCCTTTGCTGGTCCAATATGCCGAGGTGGACGAACGTATCAACATGGGCTGGTTGCCGTATCAGGCCGCGCTTATTGCAAACCAGAGACGCTTCTCAGTGCATTTCTATGCCGGAACGCAGCATGGGTTCCACAATGATAGCACGCCACGATTCGATAAAGCGGCGGCAGACCTGTCTTGGGCACGGACACTCGCGTTTTTAGGCGAAAATCTGCGCTAACGGCGGCTGGCGAAAAAATCTCTGAGTAAAATGGCGGATTCGTCTGCTGCAATGCCCGCATACACCTCCGGCTTGTGGTGCAGGGTCGCTTGTTCAAACAAACGTGGACCATGTGCCACAGCGCCGCCCTTGGCATCGTCAGCGCCATAATAGAGGCGCGCGATGCGGGCGTGGGCAATCGCGCCAGCACACATGGCGCAGGGCTCCAGCGTCACCCATAACTCGCAGTCTATAAGGCGTTCATTGCCAAGTTGCGCGGCCGCCGCACGAATGGCGATGATTTCGGCATGCGCGGTGGGGTCATGGCTCTCGACAGGGCGGTTCGCCCCGCGGCCGATAATGACGCCATCCTTGACTACAATTGCGCCGACTGGCACTTCGCCTTGCGCGGCAGCTGCACGCGCAAGATTAAGGGCTTCGTTCATCATTTCGCGGGCTTTGGTAAGGGACATGTTATTTTGCTAGCGCAGATTACCGCTTTTGACCACACATCGACTTGACCTTTTCGGCATGGAGCGTTAGGGGCAGCGACTTTCGCGGGTCAGTGATTCCGCATACACTCATTTATACAGGATATACATCATGGCGCGCATCTGCGAACTCACCGGTAAGGGCCGTCTGGTCGGCAACAATGTGAGCCACGCCAACAACAAGACAAAGCGCACATTCTTGCCAAACCTGCAGAATGTCACCCTGTTGTCGGACGCTCTTGAGCAAGGCTACAAGTTCCGCGTTTCGACCCACGGCCTGCGTTCGGTTGAGCATGTTGGCGGTCTCGACAACTGGTTGTTGAAGACTTCGGACGAGAAGCTTTCGACCAATGCACGCAAAGTGAAAAAAGAAATCGCCAAGAAGCAAAAAGCTGCGGCGTAAGGCGATAGGCTGCTGACGCGGCCTTTTGTTCAAGCAAATCAAAGGCCGGGGGCAGTTGATGCCACCGGCTTTTTGCTGTCTGGTTGGTGGGGTAAGCGGAACTTCATCAAAATAGTGCGCTGGAATATACTGAAATTATTGTCTGAAATGAGCCAGAGGATTGTGTCCTGGCCTTCGCGCGTAACAGCAATCCCCTCCATATTGTCGACAAGCAGCGGTGCGGTAAGCGATGCAATGACCTTTGCCGAAACTATGCTGTCGCGGCTTATGTTCGTTAGGTTTAGCAGTGATACCTTGGCTGAAAAGCCCCGCGGGAAACCAATCGAACGATTCAAAATGGCGATTCGTCCATCAGGCAACTGCACCCCGTCCGTCACGCGATAGCCGGTTGGGGGCCGAAATTTGAACAACGTGATGCTGGTGCCCCGCTCAACTGGGTCACCAGAGAACAACAAAGCAGGGTGCATGTGGTCATCAACGCTTTCGGCGATCACCAGGAAGCGGCCATCTTTTAAACGGATAATGCTTTCGGCACCTCTGTTATTGGGCCAATCCTGCATTTCGCGCGGACGCATTATGCCGGTTTGGCGCCCGAAAGACCCAGAGTATCGCCTGATCGCATGCCTTTGTTCAAAGCTAACCCAATATTGGTCGCTATCGGGGTCATACGCGATGCCTTCGCTGTCGCGATCTTTGTAGCTGATGTCTGGCCCCTGTGCATTGGGCAGCGGCACAATGAAGGGACGGGTTGCCCGTGAACCGTTGCTCAAGCCGAAGCCTATCAAGGTCCCCGCGTCACCGATGCCGACAAAACGACCGTTTTTCAGCGCTGTCAGCGCCGAAATGCCGCCGAAGTCCTCATTGCGGCTTTGCAATTCCCAGGCAGCGATAAACGCAAGTGCACCCACATACCGCTGCGCGGGATCATCAGGATTTAAGGTGAGGCGCCGCAAGGTGATATCTTGGCTGTAGCTGGGGTAAATCGTTCGGACGCCGCCTATGACCAAAACCGCTAACAACATGCAGAGCGCGAGACGCTTCAGCTTTTGCGGCATGCTACCCCCAGAACGTTCATCATTTTACCTCTAAAGATGAACAAAACATAACAATCCTATTCAGCTTCGGCTCAATCATTGATGTTCATAAGGCAATTATCGGCAAAGCAAATTGCCTTTCTACCCATCCCGGGCCGACCGCTCTATCCGGCGCCAACGGCATAATGCAGCTATTTGCCGACATTAGGCTTTTGACGGCCCGGGTGATGGCTTCCCTTTAAGGTTGCAGACAGGCCAGGGGTGGATGAGCCTGTCTGCGGCGTTCGTCTACAATTTTAGATATCGCATTTCTGTCAAAGCACGTGGTTAGCAAATATTAAGGATAAACATCGGGCTTGCTAGGACATGATAGTTGGTGGCAAGGGGCCGGTATGTCAGGAACAGAAAATAATCAGCCGCGGCTTGCCGGCGGGATCTTTATCGCTTTTGGGCTATTAATTGGTGTCATCTTAGGCGTCGTTTTCGACCAGCCCTCTGCAGGGGCGGTTGCCGGCATGGCCCTTGGATGCGCTATTGCGATAGTTATTTGGATTATGGACAGCAAACGTCAGTGAATAAGGGCTAGAATTTATGTGGAAACACGTTCGCAACATCACGTTGATCTTCGTCGCACTGGGGCTGATCGGCGTTTGGTATATCACACGCCCTGACGTCGCGCAGTTGCCGCTGGACGCTGTCACTGGTCCAACGCCGCAGATTACAGCAGGCCGTGAGCAGATTTTTCCAACTATTGCCGTGGCTGACGTAGACCGTTGGAAGACTGGTGAAGCACCAGTCGTCGCACCCGGTCTTGTTGTTGAACGCTTTGCTGAGGGGCTCGACCACCCGCGCAATCTTTATACGCTTCCCAATGGCGACATATTGGTCGCCGAAACCAACTCACCCCCACGCAAAATGGGTGGCGTTGAAGGGTTTGTTATGAAGTGGCTGATGGGTAAGGCTGGAGCCGATGTGCCTTCCGCCAACCGCATCACCTTATTGCGGGATGCCAATGGTGACGGGCAGGCGGAGCTTAAAACGCCGTTCCTCACTGGACTTAATTCGCCCTTTGGCATGGTTCTGATCGGCGAGAAATTATACGTTGCCAACACGAACGGCTTGCTGGTTTTCCCATATAAAACGGGCGATACGAAGATTACGGCAAAGGGCAAAGAGTTGACAAAGTTCAACGCCCGAGCGCCCAACAACCATTGGACGCGCAATCTCGCAGCTTCGCCTGATGGCAAAAAAATCTACATCTCTGTCGGCTCGAATAGCAATATCGGCGACAACGGTATGGAAACCGAGGTCGGCCGTGCCATGGTGTTCGAATATGACATCGCGAAGGACAAGAAAATCCCTTACGCGATTGGTCTGCGTAACCCAGTCGGCCTTGGCTGGGACAAAGCCGGCCGTTTGTGGACTGTCGTAAACGAACGCGACATGCTGGGTTCAGACCTTGTGCCTGATTATCTTGCCTTGGTTGAGTTTGGCGCCGACTATGGCTGGCCGCAACATTATTGGGGTGGTTTCACCGATACCCGTGTAAAACCGCTGAAACCGGAAAAGCGCGAATATGAACGGCGTCCAGATTATGCCTTGGGCGCGCATACCGCCCCGCTTGGCCTTGCATTTGGCTATAATGGCAAATTGGGTGCGGGTCTTACCGAAGGCGCCTTTGTCGCGCGGCATGGTTCGTGGAATCGTAAGCCAGTTTCTGGCTATGACGTCATCTTCGTTCCGTTTCCCAAAGGGGAACCAGCGGGCAAGCCAGTCAATGTGCTGACAGGCTTCTTGGATAAGGACGGCAAGGCACAGGGCCGCCCTGCTATGCTTGCTTTAGCCAAGGATGGTACTTTGTTGGTAAGCGATGATGTAGGCAACATCGTCTGGCGCGTACGGGCGAAGGATTAAATCTTCCGCCCTGCGCAGCCAGCCAGCTCAATGGTGTAATGCCATGCAATCCGGCCCGACCGTCCGCCGCGACCTTGGGCAAAGCCGAGCGCGTCTGCTTCGTCCCAGTCCAGGTCAAAATGGCTGGCATAGCTTGCGACCATGTGCAGATAGTCGTCCTGATTGGGATATTGGAAGCCAAGTTTAAGGCCAAAGCGGTCGGCCAACGCCAGACTGTCGTCAATCGCATCACGCGCGTTCATGGCGTCAGCCTGATCGCTGCTATCGCGCTCAACGATGTTCCGGCGGTTCGACGTCACGCACAGCCTTACATTGTTTGGACGCGCTTCGACGCCGCCCTCCAATAATGACCGCAATAGACGCGCGTTCTGATCATGTGGTTCAAACGAAATATCGTCGATGAACAAAAGATAGCGCCGACCCGACGCGCCAAGCTCTTCGAACAAGGTCGGCAGGCTCGTCAGCTGGCTTGAAGCGGCTTCGACAAGGGCGATGAAGAAGCCATTCTCCTGAAGCGCGGCGACAACAGATTTGGCCAATGCGGATTTCCCCATGCCCCGCGCACCCCATAGCAACACGTCATGCGCAGCCGCGCCGGATGCATGCCGTCGGCAATTTTCGAACAATTCGGCCTTTTGCCGGTCGGCGCCTACGATCAATTCCAGCGGCAGTGGTTTGAAATCATGCACCGCTGCCAGGCCTGTCCCGTTCCAATGATAGGCGGGAAAGGACGACAGGTCTGTGGGCGGCGCGGGCGGAGGCGACAGCCGCTCAAGCGCTTCAGCGATGCGTTTGAGCGTTTGCTCGTTCAAGCCGCCAATTCCTCCGCATCAATCGCATATAGCAATTCCGCACCGACCATGGCGCTGCCCTTGAAGGCCATTGCTTCGGGAACCATCACGTCAAGATAATAACGGCAAGCGGCGACCTTGGCACGCAGGAATGCGCTTGTGTCGCCATTGGCGATTGCGGCCCGAGCGGCGCGCAGTTGTTTCAACATGAGCCAGCCCGATGTCGCAACGGCCATCATATTTGTGTAGGCATAGCTGCCTGCTAAGCGGTCATCAATGTCAGCATTGAGCATATAGTCCGTGACGTCCGCCGTTGCCGCGGCCAGCGCCGATAGACCCGCATGTTCTGCGGCGTCCGCCGAGATCGCGGCGAGGTGATTGCGGATGACATCGCCGCCTTGCATCGCCAGCTTTCGACCGACAAGATCCGCGGCCTGAATACCGTTGGTGCCTTCGTAAATGGCCGCTATCCGGATATCGCGATAATATTGGGCGGCGCCTGTTTCCTCGACAAAGCCCATGCCGCCATGCACCTGAATGCCCAAAGACGCGATTTCACTGCCCATGTCCGTACCATAGGTTTTGGCAAGCGGCGTTAACAGGTCGACCATTTCTTGTGCGCCGGGCTCACCCAACGTTGCGCGGTCAACATAGCCGGATGCGAGATATAACAAAGCGCGTATTGCTTGCGTTCCTGCCTTCATACGCAACAGCATTCGGCGGACATCAGGGTGTTCGACAATAGAAACGGGTTCCCGTGATGGCCCGCTTGCCTTAGCCGACTGAACGCGCTCCCGTGCGAACCAGATCGCCTTTTGCGTGGCGGCTTCAGCAACCTGCACGCCTTGCAGGCCAACGTTCAGCCGCGCATTGTTCATCATCGTGAACATGGCGCGCATCCCGCCGAATTCTGGACCGATCAGTTCACCGATACATTCGCCTTCTTCGCCAAATGCCAAGACGCAGGTAGGCGATGCATTAATGCCCATCTTATGTTCGATAGATACCACTTTGATGTCATTCTGCGCACCGATATTGCCGTCTGCATCGACCCGATATTTGGGTACCAGAAACAGCGAAATGCCCTTCGTTCCTGCGGGGCCATCGGGCGTGCGGGCCAGCACCAAATGGACGATGTTTTCGGCCATGTCATGGTCGCCGAAGCTGATATAAATCTTCGTGCCTTTGATGTGATAGCTACCATCACCACGCGGCGTTGCGGTCGATTTTAGCGCGCCAACGTCGGAACCTGCTTGCGGTTCGGTCAGGTTCATCGTGCCGGAATATGCGCCGGTGGAGAGCTTTGGCAGAAAAAGTGCTTTCTGCCGGTCCGTCCCATGGTGGTTGATCGCCTCAATCGCGCCGACCGATAGAATGGGGCATAACGCAAACGCCATGTTGGCGGCACCTAACGAATCCAATGCGACAGTAGCCATTGAAAATGGCAGGCCTTGTCCACCAAATTCTGCAGGCGCGTTAATCGAGCCCCAGCCATTTGCTACATAGGATTTATACGCCGCGACAAATCCATCAGGCATGACAACTTTGCCGTCAATCAAACGTGCCCCGACGGTGTCGCCAATGCGGTTTAACGGCGCAAATTCGCCTTCTGCAAATGCGCCAATGCCATCGACGATGGCTTGCACCATATCGGGCGTCGCATCGGCAAAACGCGCATGCTGCGCCAATGCATCGATACCGACGATATGCTTAAGAACGAAGTTTTGTTCTGCGACGGGTGCTGAAAACGTCATGGCTGTTAAAAAATCCTGTTAAAGCTGGTTCGCACCCGCCTATAGCCGCTTATGATGTTTGGCTCAAATACCTTGGGGAATGGCTGGGTTGTGCCAGCTGATGACGCTGCAATTACGGCTGCGACACAGCTTCTGGGGGCTGGACAGATCGTCGCGATTCCCACCGAGACCGTATATGGCCTCGCCGCCGATGCCCAAAATGCCGAGGCTGTGGCCCGTATCTATGCGGCAAAGGGCCGTCCAGATTTCAACCCGTTGATTGTGCATGTACGCGACCAGAAAGCCGCAGAAAAGCTTGGCGTGTTTAATGCTACTGCGCAGGCACTGGCGGAGGCTTTTTGGCCGGGCCCATTGACGCTGGTGCTGCCTTTGCAACCAGACGCACCCATCGCGCGCGCCGTCACCGCAGGACTGCCCACTATCGCCATCCGGTGCCCAGCACATCCCGTCATGCAGGCGTTGCTCTTAAAAAGCGGCTTAAGCCTCGCTGCGCCGTCCGCAAACCCGAGTGGGTCAATCAGCCCAACCCGCGCCGATCATGTCCTGAAGGGGCTTGGAGGGGCTGTGCCGATGATTTTAGACGGGGGTTCTTGCTCGGCAGGATTGGAGTCGACCATTGTTGCCGTGCGCGAAGATGGTTGGCAGATTTTGAGGCCGGGGCCGGTCACATCGGAAGACATCGAAAACGTCATCGGTTATGCGCCGCTCGCAGCCACCAATGGGTTTATTGAGGCGCCTGGCCAAATGGCCAGCCATTATGCGCCGTCTAAGCCTGTTCGGCTAAACGTCATTGCATCGGAACCCGATGTGTATCTCATTGGCTTTGGCGCGATTGCAGGCGACGATAACCTGTCTGCAACAGGTGATCTCGCGCAGGCCGCAGCACATTTGTTTGAGGCGCTGCACTCCGCTGATGCGAGCGCCGCTGTCGCTATCGCAGTTGCACCCATTCCGCATGAAGGCATCGGCATCGCAATAAATGACCGGCTTGCCAGGGCCGCAGTCCGGTGAGGAGGGGGGTGCTGACGGGTGTCGATGTTACGAAATAGGTTTCATATCAAAACGCTATTTCATCCTGAATAAATTTCCCGTATCGCGGTGTGGTAGCAGAGCTTGGGAGGGCCGTTTGCCAGTATCTTCAAAAATGTTCGCCGGATTGTTGCTGGTCATCCCGCTTGCGAGTTGTGGAGACAACAGCAGCAACAGCAAAATCGCCGCGCAACCCGTTCATCCTGTCCAAGTCTTCACGGTTGAGAAACAAAGCCTTGTGCGTGAAATCAACGCGGTCGGCACCGTGCGTTACCGTCGCGAGACGCCTTTGGGGTTCACAACGGCTGGTAAAGTCGCGCTCGTCCGTTTCGAAGAGGGGGATTTTGTAAAGCGGGGCGCATTGCTGGCTGCGCTTGATACAACCAATGTTGGCGCGGATATGAGCGTCGCAACTGCCGAACGCGACCGCGTGCGCGCAGAGTTTGATCGTGTCCGCGCGCTATATGCCGATGGTTGGGTGACAAAAGCCCGATTTGAATCTGCAGAAGCAGCCGTGAAGGGCGCAGAGGCGCGTGTCCAGCAAGCTGGCTTTGCGCGTAATACCGCGCAGCTCTATGCACCCTCAAGCGGCGTTGTGCTCATGCGCAATGTGCAGGCGGGCCAAATCATCGCTGCCGGAACACCGGTGCTTATGCTGGGCGCAGCAGATGAGGGTTTCGTGTTTCGCGTACCCATCGTAGACCGCGACGCATCGAAATTGCGCGTGGGCATGGCGGCGGATATCTCGATTGAATCGGCGGGCGAGGGGCCGTTGACCGCGGCGATTACCGAAATAGATGGGCGCGCCAATATGGCGACAGGCGCATTTACCGTGCAGTTTAGCCTGCCCAACCGGCCAGTATTGCGGTCGGGACAAATTGGGACAGCCGCCATCAAGCTTCCTGCATCGGACAGTGGCGACCAAGTGCAAATTTCCGCGAGTGCTTTGTTCGGCGTCCGCACCGGCGAAGGTCTTGTTTACGTGGTGGGGCCCAAAAACCGCGTTGAAACGCGTAATGTGACGATAGAACGGGTCACTGATAATTATGTGCTTGTGTCTGGCGGGTTAAGGGTT
>Ga0209443_1000232_pt1 | contig 37294 bp, 32 predicted proteins | sample LauGreBMM110DCMD_2_FD_187571 | JGI IMG/M metagenome (GOLD analysis project Ga0209443, IMG submission 187571) | Freshwater lake microbial communities from Lake Michigan, USA - Su13.BD.MM110.DCMD (SPAdes) (version 2) | ecosystem: Environmental > Aquatic > Freshwater > Lake | place: Lake Michigan... | reverse complement strand
GCTACGAGTGTCCGCTGCTTCGGATCGCACCCTTTTTCAGGGGGTGTTGTCGGATGTAGGGCAGGCTTTCCAGCCTGCCGGTTCGGCGGACTTTCCAGTCCGCCGAAATGCCGGGTTGTTCCGGTGCCGTGGTGTGCCCGCACCGTCCTGGGGACTGACAGTCCCCGGAACCGGCAGGCTAGAAAGCCTGCCCTACAAGGGATGGCGCCGGCGCACCGTCCTGGGGACTGACAGTCCCCGGAACCGGCAGGCTCGACAGCCTGCCCTACGAACTCAAGGCGCAGTCTGCGCTACGAGTGCCCGCCACTTCCGATGACACTCACCGCACCCGCCGGATCACCTCCGCAGTGGCGACGTCCTACTTGGGGGACACCGTCCCGAGGGCATCGGGAAAACGGTTGTGCCTCACTTCAATCCCTTCGCGGCGATGTCGCGGCGGAAGTGCATGCCTTCGAAGCAGAGCGTGTCCACCGCGGCGTAGGCTTTGTCCCGCGCACCGGCGAGCGTCGGCGCCCAGGCGGTCACGCCGAGCACGCGACCGCCGTTCGTGACGATTTGGCCGTCCTTAAGCGTCGTGCCGGCGTGGAAGACCTTCACGTCCGGTAGCGCGGCGACGTCATCGAGACCGTGGATGCGCTTGCCTTTCTCGTAGCTCCCCGGATAGCCGCCGCTGGCGATGACGACGCAGACGCAGGCATCCGACGACCACCGCAGCCCGACCGCGTCGAGCCGGCCCTCGGCGCTCGCGAGCAGCAGGTCCACGAGATCGTTCTCCAGACGCGGAAGGTACACCTGCGTCTCCGGGTCGCCGAAGCGGGCGTTGAACTCGATCACCTTCGGGCCGGAAGCCGTGAGCATCACGCCCGGATAGAGCAGGCCGCGGAAATCGATGCCGTCCGCCGCGCAACCGGCCAGCCACGGGCCGAGGATCCGGTGGCCGACATCGGCGAGCTGGGCGTCGTCGAGGAACGGCGCGGGCGAGTACGTGCCCATGCCGCCGGTGTTCAGGCCGAGATCGCCGTCGAGCGCCCGTTTGTGGTCCTGCGACGTGGGGAAGAGCTTCGCGGTGCGGCCGTCGCACAGCGCGTGCAGGGAGAGCTCCATGCCTTCGAGCAGTTCCTGCACGACGACCTGCGCGCCGGCGGTCCCGAACGCGCGGTCGACCATGATTTCGTCCACCGCGCGTTCCGCGCCGGCAAGGTCGGTCGCGAGCAGCACGCCCTTGCCGAGGGCGAGACCGTCGGCCTTCACGGCACAACGTCCGCCGAGCTCCGCGCAGAAATGCTTGGCGGCGACGGGATCGCTGAACGTCCCCGACCGCGCGGTGGGGATGCCGTGCCGGACCATGAAATCCTGCGAGAAGGCCTTGGACGCCTCGAATCGCGCCGCTTGCCGGGTCGGGCCCCAGATCTTGAAGCCCGCCGCCTGGAAGGCATCGACCACGCCGGCGGCCAGGGCGCCATCGGGGCCGACCACCGTGAAGTCGGGCTGGTGTTCGCGGGCCCACGCGAGCAGGGCAGGGACATCCTCCGCGCCGATGGCGACGTTCTGGACGAGCGCACCGTTGGCGACGAGACGTTCGGCGGCGATACCGGCGTTGCCGGGAGCGACCGACATCGCGGTGACCTGCGGCGACTGCGCGAGCTTCCAGACAAGGGCGTGTTCGCGGCCGCCGGAACCGAGGACGAGAATCTTCATTGCGTCAGAGATTGGCGAGGATGTCGCCTTTGGTCACGCCGCGGGATCTTGCCACGGCGCCAAGGATGCTGTTGAGCGTGCCAAGACGGAGCGGCGAGTGCTGGGGCACGGAGATGCGGTGTGAAGGACTCTCAGCCTGAAGGATGAGGTGGCTACCTTCCTGATGCACACGGCGGTAGCCGAAATGCCGGCAAAGACATCGCACCAAATCGGCGCCGGAAAGGTCGCGTGGCAGCTTCATCCGCCCAACTTGGCCATACCGGAAGCGGTTCGTGTAAAGTCCATTTTGGAGCCGCTTCGTCCACGAACTGGTTCAGCAGAGGATCTGCGGGCTAAATGGCGACGACTTCGTCTCTCACCAGATGCAGGCGGATACGAGTTGGCTTTGTCTGGTCGAAAAAGTAGCCGGCTGTGGCCTCTCTCACATTCGCGCTGAGTTCCGCCCAAGTGTCGCCCTCCGTGACGATGTCGTGCGAGAGGCATTCGGCGACATAGCCGCCGTCCTCTTCCTGCGTGACGCTGAACACAATCTCCATGTGGCGAGCTTTCTACTTCGTGGCGGTGGCTGGCAAGGCGGCTTTCCTCAGCACCGGCTCCAGCACGACCCAGACGTTGCTGGCGATGATCTCGTGGCCGCGGGGCGTCGGATGGATCTGGTCGGCCAGGTTCAGCTCGGCGATGCCTCCCACGCCTTCGAGCAGGAAGGGCACGAGCGCCGCGTTCTGTTCCTTGGCGACCTCCGGGAAGATGGCGCGGAAGGCCTGGGCGTAGTCCGCTCCCATGTTGGTCGGCACCTGCATGCCGGCGATGACGACCGCCGCGGTCGGGGCTTTCGCACGGAATTTGGCGATGATGGCGACGAGATTGGAGCGCGTCTGCGGCACGGCGAGCCCGCGCAGTCCGTCGTTGCCGCCCAGTTCCAGCAGCAGCACGTCGGGCGGCCGCTTGAGCAACCAATCCATCCGGCGCAACCCGCCCGCGGTGGTGTCGCCGCTGATACCCGCGTTGACGACCGTGAACGGCAGGCCCGCCGAATCGGCCTTCTTCTGGAGCAGCGCGGGGAACGCTTCGCTCGGATCCACGCCGTAGCCGGCGGCCAAGCTGTCGCCGAGCACCACCACCGTCCGGCGGGCCGGCGCGTCGGCCGCCGTCAGCAGGATAGCCGATGCGATCGCGAGCGCGAGGGAGCGGACGATCGACGCACGGAGGGGAGGGGAGGCGGACATCGGTGATCGGCCGGGGCGGTGGATCTGGTCGGGTCAGAGACCGAGGTGCGCCCAGAGATCGGCGGGTTGCAGGCGCAAGTTGATGTAGAACGGACCGAACTCACCGAAGCGGGCGGTGACCTCGTCGAAGCGCATCTCGTAAACGATCTCCTTCACGGCATCGAGGTTGTGGGCCATCAGCGTCACACCCCATTCGTGGGTGTCGAGGCCGGTGGATCCGGTGATGAGCTGGGAGATCCGGCCGGCGTACTTGCGGCCGGTCTTGGCGTGGCCGCCCATGAGCTTCTTCCGCGTGTCGAGGTCGAGGGAGTACCAGTTGTCGCCGCCGTCCCGCTTCTTGCTCATCGGGTAGAAGGCCATGATCTCCCAGTCGGCCATCTCCGGATGGAGGCGATAGTGCAAGTACTCGTCGTTCCGTTTCTTGGCGGCGGCGAAGGCCTCGTCGAATTCAGGCGTGCCGGGCGCGAGCTTCTTCTCGCCGTGCTGGAGCATGCGGCGGAGGTCGTCGTCGGTGGTCACGTATTCCGGGAGCTCGGTGACGCTCAGGTAGCCGTACACGGGGACGAGCGTGCCGGCGGGGAAGGCGAGTTCGACCGAGCGCTGTTGCGCGCTGAGCTGCTGGAGCTCGGCGGCGAAGAGGATGATCGCGATGTCGGCCTTGCCGCCGACGTTGGCGAAGGTCATCACGCGCGGCGCGGTGGGGCCGGGATTCGCGGCGCACACGGCGGCGAGCTTCGCCATGGCGGCGGCGGAGGCCCCCGGGGGCAAGGCGTCCCACCGCGCGCGGTCGATGCGGTAGAACAGATGGCAGACGTGGATGCCTTGGGTGAGCGGGATGGAGGGGATGGACATAGGAGTTTACGGTTTCGGCTGAAGTGCCGCCACGAGTCGCAGCCAGCCGTTGGTTTGAGCGGGAGGCGATTTGATCAGAAGCTCGGTGCCGACTGAGGCGGTGGTGAAGGACCAGTGGCGATCGCTGAAATTGGTCCGGGCAGCGGCGGCCAGCGCTTGGAAGTATCCGTCGCTCAGATTCGCCGTCGGGATCCGAAGCAGCACCAGGTTGCCGGCGGCGAGCTGCTTCTCCTGCTCGTCCTCGAACAGCTTCTCTAGGCGGATCTGATCATGCGGGTATCCGTTCAGCGCGCCGACGAGAGAAAAACTGAGCCTCGCGACGAAGCTGCGGTTGGCGGCCCCGTTCATGACACGGGCTAAGTGGTGCTCGATCGCCGTCAAACGGTCTAAGGGCTTGGAGCGGGGCAACCTCAAGAAGGCAGCAGCGATCCCCAGAATGACCAATCCCAAGGCGATGATGTGGCTTCGCTTCATCCTACTCCAACCCCGGGACGATGAGGTGGTTGCGTTTCATTCCACCGCGAGCGCGTGCTCCAGCAGGTGCGAAAGCTGGTCGAGGATCGCGGAATCGGCGGCGACGAGCTTCGCGCCGGCCTTCACCGCGGCGTCCTGGAGCTTCTTGTCCTTCGTCGACGTGTAGCCGATGACCGGCACGTGCGCGACCGCTGGATCCTTCTTCAATTCGGCGATCACGCCGCAAAAATCGCCGTGCCGCAGCCCCAGCTGGGCGATGAGCACCATCGGACGCTCCTTGCGCACCAGGTCGGCCACGCCCGCCGCGACCGTCACCGTCTGCACACGGTAGCCGAGGTCGGTCAGCTTGTTGGCGAGCTGGCGTCCGGGCAGGAGGGATTCGTAGAAGACGATGGCGAGCGGTTGTGTCACGCGGGCGTAAGTTGCGAAGACGGAGGCGGCAACGCAAAAGACTTTTGCCGGACCATCGACTCCGGCCTGGACGATCCGGTCCGGCCGCCGGCGCCAGCGGACCGGATCGCCGGGGAATCTTCCGCGGATCCCCGCATCGCAGTCGGTGATGGACCGGCCCCTGCCAGCGACCGATCGGCCGGCCGCGCGGCGGACCCTCCCGACTCCATCCGCAGCTCGACGAGCACGGGCTCGCTCCGACGGTGATCGGGCTCTGGAGCCTCGATCCGGTCGGCGGTGATCTGTTCCAGCTCGACCGCGATGCCCTGGACCCGGGGCTTCGCGCGGTATCCAATCAAGGGGGCGTCGCGACCGCCGCGAGCCGCACGAGCGCGGCGTCGCGGTTGTCGGACCAGTTGCTGCCCCACTCGATCAGGTACAGCGCGCCGTCCGGACCGAGCTTCAGGCAGATGGGGCGCTTGAACTTCACGTCGCCCATGAACGGTTTCAGCGCGCGGAGCTCGCCGGTATCGCCCAACCACGCGGCCTTGATCCAGCCGCGTTCCCACTCGAACAAGAAGACCGCGCCGTCGTATTCCGCGGGAAGCTTGCGGTCCGATCTCAGCGCCGGATCGAAGTGGTAGACCGGCCCGGCCATCGCCGAGCGTGCGCCGGATCCGACCTCGGGCCAGCGCGAGGACGGCCCCGGCGGATACCAAAGGAACGCCGGCTTCGCCGGTGGCAGCTCGCGCAGCCCGGTGTTGTGGGGCGAATCGTTGACGGGATGCGCCGGATCCGTCGCCGGACCGCTCTCGCGGGTCCCGAAATCGAAGGTATGATACGGCCGGTTGTCCGCGGCGAAATAGGGCCACCCGAAATTGCCCGCCGCCTTGGCCAGGTTGAATTCGTCGAAGCCTGCCGGCCCGCGCGCCGGGTCGGGGCCGGTGGCATCGGGTCCCACGTCGCCCCAGTACAGCCAACCGGTCCGCGGATCCACCGTGAAGCGGAAGGGGTTGCGGCATCCCATCAAGTAGATCTCAGGGCAGGTCTTCGGCATGCCCGGCGGGAAGAGGTTGCCGGCGGGGATCGTCGCGGTGCCGTCGGGTTCCGGATGGATGCGCAGGATCTTTCCGCGGAGGTCGGCCGTGTTCGCCGCGGTCCGCTCGGAATCGTTCAGCTCGTGGCCCGGCCGGCGGTCGAGCGGGGCGAAGCCGTCCGACTTGTCGGCGTAGGTGTAGTCGCCGGTCGAGGCGTAGAGATCCCCCGCGGCGTCGAACCCGAGCCCGCCGCCGGAATGGTTCGGCTTCGGGATGCGCGTCGGGATGCGCAGCAGGATCTTCTGGGATGCGAGATCGAGGGCGCCGTCGGTGACGGTGAAGCGCGACACGCGGTTCTCGGGCACGCCCGGCGTCGAGTGGAAGAGGAACAGCCAATGGTTGGTGGCGAACCCAGGATGCAGTGCGAGCCCCAAAAGGCCGTCCTCCGGGCCGGTGAACACCTCGAGCTTGCCCACGACCGTGGTCGTGCCCGGGTCCGGATGCCACGCTTTGACCGCGCCACGGCGTTCCGCGAAGAAGACCTGTCCATCCAGCGCGACATCCAGCGCGATGGGCTCATGGAGGTCTGCTGCGAGCACGGTGCGCTCGAGCGCGGCCGCGGCCTGGAGGTCGGCCAAAGCGGCACCGAGGCCGAGCAGGAACGCCGGGATGATACGGGACAGATCGGACATGATGTGGCGCCACGATGGGTGCCCAGGACGCACGGGCTCAAGCCCAAGGATCGGACCACGGACCGGAAGGGCTGCCCGGTGTGCGATGACGACGAACGGCTCGCAGGGAAAGCCGTCCGGATCGGGACGGATGCCGGTCGGCGAAGGACGGCCCACCGTTCTCGATGCCGGGGTCGACCGGCGCTTCATCCGGAGGGACCGAGCTGCGGACCCAGCGGACCGGTCATGGAGCGGCGGCGTCCGTGACGCTCAGGCCGCGACCAAGACAGGATCTTCGTGGGCTCCGCCCAAGCGCTGGTGCAGTTCCGGGCTCCAATCCTCGGTGAGGCAGCGGAAGATCCAGTTGTTGCCCTTGCGCATCCGTTGGTACGCGTGCGCCAGGTCGAGGACCATCGTCACCCTGCGGTTGGGGCAGTTCAGCTCGCCGACATCGTGGGTGGCGACCTCTTGGAAACCCATCACGCGGGTGTGGAAACCATGAGGGCTGTGCTGTTCGCCCTCGAAGATGTCGGTGATGTAGTGGGTCCATCCGCGTTCGACCGTGTCGGCCACGGCGGCCCGCATGAGGCCGACGACGACGAGGAGGTTGCGGCGGTGTTCCGGGAGCACGGCGAAGCGGCCGATCTCGGCGATGCGGTTCTCGCGGAGGAACCGTTCGAGGTCGATGCCCTTGGCGAGCAGTTTGAAGCCGTAGGCCTTGTAGAGGTCGAGGGGCACCTCGTAGAGCACGCGGAGCACGCCCACCGGTTGGTTGTCGAGGCAGACGACGAACCACGACGCGCGGTCGTCGGTGAGGTCGGCCTGCGACACCAGCTTCTCGTCGTTCTGGATCCAGTTCTTCTCGTCGCGATAGATGGCCCGCATGACAGCGAGCGCGAGCTCGCGGCCCCAGGCATCCTCAACGCGCACTACCTGCAGATCAGTCTTGGTCGAGGGCATATTTGCTACGTCTTCCGTCAGGTTGCCACCCCTTGCCGCACGCTGTCGAGATGGCCGTCATCAACCGGTGATGGAATTGCCGCGTCCGCTCCGTATCCGTCACGTGTCCGTCACTTGGAGAGGGCTGCGCCGGCAGTGGGCCGAACCGGACGGTGAACGGCTGCGTGTCGCGGATCGGTCGTCGGCCGTCGTTGCCGATGAACCGGATCCCGGCGGTGACCACCGGCGCACCGGAATCGAGGGCCAGTTGGGCCGCGCCGTGGTGTCCACGCAGCATCTGGGCAGGGTGCCGGTTGGTGGTGCCTTCCGGGAAGACCCCGACTGATTTCCCGTCGGCCAGCCGTCGCCTCGCCTCCTCGAACGGCGGCAGCGCCCCCGCGTACCGGGCCTTGTAACGGTTGAGGAAGGCGGGCTTGGCCGGCTTGCGCGTCACGACGATGGGATCATGGCAACGGATCATCGCGCCGATCACGGGGATCAGCAGGAAGTTCCAGTCCGCCATGAAATGGACCATCCGGCCGCCGCGGTGGAAGCTGAGCCATGCCGGCACCAGCATGGCCTCGGGGCGCTGGCTGTGGTTCGGCGCGAGGATGAACGGGTCGCGGTCCACGCCGATCGCTTCAAGGCCGTGCAACTCGCGCACATGGCGGTGGAATACCGTGATCACCGTCCGGACGATCCACCGGGTGCTCCGTTGGCCGTCGAGGTGGGGCAGGGGACGCCGCCAGATCTCCGCCACGGAGGGGATGCCGGGACGGACTTCGCCTTGGGTGTTCCGTTTCATCGCGTCTCAGATCGTCCGCAGCACCTTCGCCGCGGCGCGGACCGTGGCATCGATGTCGTCCGGGGTGTGCGCGGTGGAGATGAACCCCGCTTCGAACTGCGACGGTGCGAGGTAGATGCCTTCGGCCAACATGCCGTGGAAGAACTTCGCGAACTTCGTGCGGTCGCTCCGCATGGCGTCGGAGAGGTTCCAGACCGGTCCTTCGGTGAAGTATCCGCAGAACATCGAGCCGAGCCGCTGCCAGGTGACGGTGACGCCGGCGGCCTTCGCGGCGTCGACCATACCGGCCCCGAGTTGCCGGCCGAGCGCGTCGAGATAATCGTAGTAGCCGCCGAGATGCGGAGGCGGATTCCCTGAAGCGTCGTTGCCCGTCCGCCTCGTCGCCTCGGCGGCTACGGGGCCGGCCGCGAGCTCATCGAGCGCGGCGAGACCTGCGGCCATGGCGAGCGGGTTCCCGCTCAAGGTGCCGGCTTGGTACACCGGTCCTAGCGGCGCGAGATGGTCCATGATGTCGGCGCGTCCGCCGAACGCACCGACCGGCAGGCCGCCGCCGATGATCTTGCCGAAGCAGCTCAGGTCCGGCGTGAGGCCGTAGAGCTCCTGTGCGCCGCCCTTCGCGAGCCGGAAGCCGGTCATCACCTCGTCGAAGATGAACACCGTGCCGGCGTCGCGGCAGAGATGCGTGAGCAACTCGTAGTAGCCGGGCTTGGGCAGATAGAGACCGGCGTTGGCGGGCACGCCCTCGACGATGAGCGCGGCGATCCCGGGGCCGTGCGCGGCGAAGGCCGCGGTCACCGCGTCGGCGTCGTTGTACGGCAGCACGAGGGTGTGTCGGGCCAGGTCCGCCGGGACGCCCGCGCTATCGGGGCACCCGAGCGTCAGCGCGCCCGAGCCGGCCTTCACCAAGAGCGAATCGGCGTGGCCGTGGTAACAGCCGTCGAACTTGATGATCTTGTCGCGCCGGGTGAAGCCGCGCGCCAAGCGGATGGCCGACATGGTCGCTTCGGTGCCGGAGTTGCAGAACCGCACCTTCTGCACGCTCGGCACGAACTCCTTCACGCGCCATGCCATGGCGACCTCGGCCGGGTTCGGGATGCCGAAGCTCGTCCCGCGGACCGCTGCCGCCTGCACCGCCGCCACGATCTTGGGATGGGCGTGGCCGAGGATGGCCGGGCCCCACGTGCCCACGTAATCGATGAAGGTGTTGCCGTCGACGTCGGTGATGCGGGCGCCCTGGGCGGACTCGACGAAGAACGGGTCGCCGCCCACGCCGCGGAAGGCGCGGACGGGCGAGTTCACGCCGCCCGGGATATGCTCCAAGGCGGCGGCGAACAAGGCATCGGACCGGGTGCGGATGGGCATCTTAGGAATGCGACAGGTCGCTTTGGGGCAAGGCTGGGACCGCTTCGATCCGTCATCACTCCACCGGCGCCACCGGCGCCGCCGGATCGCCGATGGCCCCGTCTTCTTCCTTCTCGGAGATGACCGGAGCGATGGCCTGGAGCTTGTCCTTGCCGTCGAGGTTGATGAGTTTGACGCCCATCGTGTTCCGGCCGGCTTCGCGGATCCCCTGGACCGGGATGCGGACCATCTGGCCTCCGCTGGTGATGAGCATGATCTCGTCGGAATCGCGGACGGTGAGGGCCCCCACGACGTTGCCGGTCTTGTCGCCGGTCTTCATCGTGATGATGCCTTTGCCGCCGCGGGACTGGAGGCGGTATTCCTCGAAGTCCGTGCGTTTGCCGATGCCGTTCTCGCCGGCGACGAGCAGCGTGGCGTCCTGTTCGACGAGCGCGCAGGCGACGACGGCGTCGCTCTCCTCGAGCTCGATGCCCTTCACGCCGGCGGCGTTGCGGCCCATCGAGCGGACCTGGTCCTCGGTGAACCGGATGCTCATGCCTTCCTTGGTGATGAGCACGATCTCGTTCAGGCCGGTCGTCAGGCGGACCTCCACCAGGTCGTCGCCCGGTTCGAGGGTGATCGCGATGATGCCGCCTTTGCGGACGTTCTGGAAATCGCTGAGCGCGGTGCGCTTCGCGGTGCCCTTGCGGGTGACGAAGAACAGCTCGTGGGTCTGCTGCCAGGTGAGTTCCTCCTTGTTGGCGCCGTACTTGGAGTTGACGCGGACGACGGTCTGCACCTTCTCGTCGGCCCGGAGCTCGAGCAGGTTCGCGATGCTGCGGCCTTTCGCGGCGCGACCCATGTCGGGGATCTCGTGGACGCGCTCGACGTACACGCGGCCGAGGTTCGTGAAGAACATCAGGTAGTCGTGCGTGCTGGCGGTGAAGAGGCGCTCGATGAAGTCGGCGTCCTCCGGCTTCTCGGACTCGCGCGTGGCCATGCCGATGACGCCCTTGCCGCCGCGGCGCTGGGCGCGGTAACTGGAGACGTTGGTGCGCTTGATCAGGCCGTTGTGCGTGAGCGTGACGATGACGCCCTCGTTGGCGATGAGGTCCTCGATGGCGATCTCGCCCTCGTCCGGCACGATGTCGGTCCGGCGCGCGTTGCCGTGTTTGTCCTTGATCTCCTTCAGCTCCTTCTTGATGATCCCCATCACGCGCGATTCCTTGGCGAGGATGTCGAGCAGGTCCTTGATCTTCTCGACCAGTTCACCGTACTCGGCGCGCACCTTGTCGATCTCCAGCCCGGTGAGCTGGTAGAGGCGGAGCTCGAGGATGGCGTCGACCTGGCGTTCGGTGAGCGCATAGCGGCCGGAGGCGCTGAGCCGTTCGTCGCTGCGGATGAGGATGCCCCAGCGCTCGACCTGGCCGCGGGTCCACTCGAAGGCGAGCAGCTTGACCTTGGCCTCGTCGCGGTTCTTCGAGCTGCGGATGATGCGGATGAACTCGTCGAGGTTGTTGAGGGCGCAGACGTAGCCTTCGAGCAGCTCGGCGCGCTCCTCGGCCTTGCGCAGCTCGAAGCGGGTGCGGCGCAGCACGACCTCGCGGCGGTGGTCGATGTAGGCCGCGATCAGCTCGCGCACCGTGAGCGTCTTCGGCTTGCCCTGGTGGATGGACAGCGCGTTGACGCTGAAGCTGACCTCGAGCTGGGTGTGCTTGAAGAGGTTGTTGATCACGACCTTGGGGATCGCGTCCCGCTTGAGCTCGATGACCAGGCGGCAGTTCTCGTCGGACTCGTTCCGGACGCCGCTGATGTCGGTGACGATCTTGTTGTTCACCAGGTCGGCGATCTGTTCCTCGAGCGCGGCCCGGTTCACGTTGAACGGGATCTCGGTGATGATGAGCTGCTCCCGGTTGCCCTTCATCTGCTCGATGCCGACCTTGCCCCGGAGCTTGATGCTGCCCTTGCCGGTCTCGAAGTAGTTCTTGATCCCCTCGATGCCGCAGATGATGCCGCCGGTCGGAAAATCGGGACCTTTGATGAACTTCTGCAGCTGCGCGTTGGTGATCTCCGGCGTGTCGATCTGGGCGCAGATGGCGTCGATGACCTCGGCGAGGTTGTGCGGCGCCATGTTGGTGGCCATGCCGACGGCGATGCCGGTGCCGCCGTTGACGAGCAGGTTCGGGAAGGCGGCGGGGAAGACCTTCGGCTCCGTCATCCGCTCGTCGTAGTTCGGGACGAAATCCACCGTGTCCTTGTCCATGTCGGACATGAGCGCGGCACCGAGGTGGGTGAGCCGCGCCTCGGTGTAACGCATCGCGGCGGGCGGATCGTTCTCGACCGAGCCGAAGTTGCCCTTGCCGTCGATGAGCTTCTCGCGCATCGCCCATGCCTGGGCCATGTGCACGAGCGTGGGGTAGATCACCGCTTCGCCGTGGGGATGGTAGTTGCCGGAGGTGTCGCCGCAGATCTTGGCGCACTTGTAGTGCTTCCGGCCCGGGAAGAGCGACAGCTCGTGCATCGCGTACAGGATGCGGCGCTGGGACGGCTTCAGCCCGTCGCGCACGTCGGGCAGCGCGCGGGAGATGATCACCGACATCGAGTAGTCGAGGAACGAGTTCTTGATCTCGTCGGCGACGTTGATCTTGGCGATCTTCTCACCGATAGAATAGGCGCCTCCGGACGGGGCGGGGGAACTCGGCGGGTTCAGCGGATCGGATTCGTCAGGCATGATATGGAAAGCTCAGCGGGGCGTTTTCTCGTCGACGGGAGGAAAAACTTGGAACCCCAATAGGATGGCGGCATCGCGCAACCGACCATCGGTCGTCGTCAGGGGGAAATCGTGGCACAGGTCCGCGGTGGCGAGGTGCAAGGCGTCGAGCGTCCGCAGCGGGACCGCGGGATGGCAGCGCTCCAGCAGGACCGTGGCCTTGTGGAGCACTCTGGACTCCAGCGGTTCGATGCGGATCTCTTCGGTCGCCACGCGGGCCTGGAACTCCTTCCAGGCACGGCGGCGGTCGGTCGCGGAGATCTTCCCGGCGCGCTCACGGGCGAGCAGCGCAGAGAACACCTCAGGCTGTGAGAGTTCCGAGGTCACCAACACCTCGCCCTCCAGCGAACTGATGAAGAACTCGCTGTCGGGCTCGGTGACCAGCAATTTGACGATGATGCAGGAGTCGAGATACATGGGCTACCAGCCCCGCCCGTCGCGGTCCGCACGGATGAGCTCTTCGGCGGTCGGTCCACCGCGCCACGGCGGCATCGTTTTGAGGTGCTCCCGGGTGCCGGTGAACACTTTGCGAGACTTTTGCTTGCTCACCGGCGACAGCACGGCCTTCGGCTTGCCATCGCTGGTGATGGTGATCTCACGTCCGCCCGCCACCCACTCCAGCAACGCCGAGAGGTGCGCCTTCGCGGAGCGGACGTTGATCACGGGACCGATGCCCACCGCGGTGGCGACTTGCCTCAACACCGCCGGCTCCGACTCTTCGGAGGATGTGTAGGTGACTGGGGATCTTACTTTCATGGTGATAATGTAGTCACGCGTGACCACATCGTCAATGCCCGTCGTTAGACGTCCAGATTGCGGACGTTGAGCGCGTTGTCCTCGATGAACTGGCGGCGGGGCTCGACTTCATCGCCCATCAGGCGGGTGAACATCTCTTCGGCCTCGACGGCGTCGGTGAGATCGATGCGGAGGAGTTTGCGGACCTTCGGATCCATGGTGGTCTCGAACAGCTCCTTGGCGTCCATCTCGCCCAAGCCTTTGAACCGGTAGATCTGGATGCCTTTCTTGCCGACGGCCTTCACGCTCGAGAGGATCTCCGGGATGGAGAACAACGGGGTGACGGTGGCCTTCTCGCCCTCGCCTTCGATGAGCTCGAAAACCGGTTTGTCCTGGGCCGAGTAGTGCTCCACGGCGAGGCCCTTCTTGGAGAGCTTGGCGAGCAGCTCGCTGACCGCCTTGTTCTCGAGGTGCAGGTCGTTGTGCTTGGCGCGTCGGATCACGCCTTTCTTCTCGGCCTTCTCACGGGTCTCGGCGTCGCCGAGAAGGTCGAGGTTATTGGCCTTGTACTCTTCGAAGGCTTCGTTGGTGACGAAGTAATGGACGGTCTCCTCGTTGCCTTCGCGGGTCTTGACCAGGTGCAGCGGGAGCGATCCGTCAGGACCGCGCTTGTCCACGTAGTCGGAGAAGTTCCCGCCCACGCGCTGGATGTAGGTGGCGTGCTTGTCGAGCGTCTCCAACAGACCGAGGATCTCTTCGAGCTGTTTTGCCGGGACCTCTTTTCCATCGGCCAGATTGCGCAGACGGACCTCCTCGGTGCCGTTCTGGAGCAGGATGCGGTTGAGTTGGACGTCGTCGTCGACGTAGTCGGTGCGCTTTTTCCGGGTGACGGAATAGAGCGGTGGTTGGGCGATGTACACGTAGCCGTCGCGGATGAGCTGGGTCATCTGGCGGTAGAAGAACGTGAGCAGCAGGGTCCGGATGTGGGAGCCGTCCACATCGGCGTCCGTCATGATGATGATCTTGTGGTAGCGGAGGCGTTCGATGTTGAACGCGCCTTCGCCCTCACCGGCGCCGATGCCGGTGCCGATGGCCGTGATCATGGTCCTGATCTCGTTGTTCTGGAGGACCTTGTCCAGACGCGCCCTCTCGACGTTGATCAGCTTGCCTCGGATGGGGAGGATCGCCTGGAACTTGCGGTCGCGTCCCTGCTTGGCGGAGCCGCCTGCCGAGTCGCCCTCGACGATGTAGAGCTCGGTGTTGGCCGGATCGCGGTCGGAGCAATCGGCCAGCTTGCCGGGGAGGCCGCCGCCCGAGAGCGAGGTCTTGCGGACGGCTTCGCGGGCCTTGCGGGCCGCTTCACGGGCGCGCGCGGCGTTGAGGGCCTTCTCGACGATCCGCTTCGCGACGGGCGGGTTGTCGTCGAAGTAGTTCATCAGGCCTTCGTAGGCGGCCGAGCCGACGATGCTCTCCACCTCGGGAGAGAGCAGCTTCACCTTGGTCTGCGATTCGAACTTTGGATCGCTGTGCTTGATGGAGATGACCGCGGCAAGGCCTTCGCGGACGTCGTCGCCGGTGATCTGCGGGTCCTTGTCCTTCAGCAGGCTGTTGGCCTTGGCGTACTGGTTGATCGAGCGCGTGAGGGCGTTCCGGAACCCCGTCATGTGCGCGCCGCCGTCGGGGTTGTGGATGGTGTTGGTGTAGCACAACACCTGGTCGGTGTAGGAATCGTTGTATTGGAGCACCACTTCGGTGTGGACCTCGATCTCCTTCTCCGAGGTCGAGATCTTCATCTCTTTCCGGACGGAGATCGGCTTCGGATGCAGCACGGATTTGCTCTTGTTCAACTGCTTCACGAACTCCTCGGTCCCGTCTTTGTAGAAGAACCGCTCCGGCTGGGTCTCGGGCGTCCGTTCGTCGGTGAAGACGATCTCAAGGCCGGAGTTGAGGAAGGCGAGCTCCCGGAGTCGCTGGGAGATGCGGTCCGCCTTGAATTCGATGGTGTCGCGGAAGATCTCCACGTCGGGCTTGAAGGAGATGAGCGTGCCCGTCGCCTTGGATCTGCCGATGACCTCGAGATGCTTGGTCACTTTCCCTTGGGCGAACTCCATGTGGTACACCTTGTTGTCCCTCGAGACCTCGACCTCGAACCATTCGGACACGGCATTGACGCACTTGGCGCCGACGCCGTGGGTGCCGCCGGAGAACTTGTACCCGCCTTGGCCGTACTTGCCTCCCGAATGGAGGGTCGTGAGCACGAGCTCGACCGTGGGGATCTTCTTCACCGGGTGCGGATCGACCGGGATGCCGCGTCCGTCGTCGTGGATCGAGATCGAGCCGTCGACATGGATGTTCACCTCGATCCGGGTGCAATGTCCGGCGAGATGTTCGTCGACCGAGTTGTCCAGCACCTCGGAGACGCAATGGTGCAGCGCCCGTTCGTCGGTGCCGCCGATATACATGCCCGGCTTTTTCCGGACGGCCTCCAAGCCTTCGAGGGTGCTGATCTTGGAGCCGTCGTAAACGTTGTCGGGAGCCGGAGAATTGTCTGCCATAGCGGTCGGGAAAACAGGGCCGAGCCGGCCCTAGGATTGGACGCGAGGATCATACCAGCCGGGCCGCCGGGGACAACAGGAAAGTCCCCCTCAAAACGAATGGCTCCCCAACATCTTGGGGAGCCGTCCTGCTTCCGGCCTAACAGATCGTGGTCACTCGCCGGCGGTGACGATCACCAACCACGCGTCGTCCCACTTCTCCTTGGTGTCGCCAGCGAAGGCGAACACGTGGCCATCCTTCAGCTTCTGGATGGCGATGGAATCGGTCTTCACCAAGCTCGGGGCGGCGCCGGCTTTGGCGCTGTAGATGCGGATCTCCACCATCGCGTCCTTCTCACGGACATCGATCAGGCATTTCTCGCTGAGTTGGACCTTTTTCGGGTCTTTCTGGGGAACGCCGACCGTCTCCGATTTGACGACGAAGTAGTTCTTCCAGCGGAGGTGGCGGAATTTCTCCCGGATCTTCGGATCCAGCTCGCGGAGCGCCGGATCATTCGGCTTCATGTCATCCGTGCCCCAAGCGAGTTGGGCCCGCACCTTGGTTTCACCGGCGGAGGCGGGCAAAGCAACCAATGCGGATGCCGCGAGTACGGCCAGCCATGGAGCACAACGGCGCTGGAAGATGTTCATCGGATGCCTCGGACGGGCGGGGATTAGCCGAAAGCGGGGACGGGGGCAACTAGTTGATCCAACTGATGGTCACGCCATCGGCTTCGGAAGTGAACGTCATCGAACTGGCCTCGCCGACCGCCAAGATGGTCGGTCCCGGGCGCTGCTGGTAGGTGACGACCAAGGCCACCGCCGCTACCCCGATGGCGGGCGCCAACCAGCGCAGCCACCCGAAAACGGGCGCTATCGGGGCCTTGGCGCGGGCCGCCGCTTGTTCTGCGGCGTCGATGCGCCGCTGGATCTGGGACCAATAGAACTCACGTGTCTCCGGTACGGTCCCGAGCGGCTCGTGGGCGCGCAAAACGGTGGAGCAGGCGGTGAGCTCTTGGTGCAAGGCGGCCGCGGCCGGGTCCTCGGCGATGAGCTTTTCCACGGCGTGTCGGCGGGGAGCGTCCAGTTCGCCGTCCGAATACGCCATGATCTCCAGCAACTGTCGGTCGCTCATAAAGTTCGCTTTCATTCGCTCCGCTCCCGCCTAAGGCCTTGCAACAGCGACGCCATCCGCCGCCGCGCATAAAAAAGTCGCGACATCACCGTCCCGATGGAGATGTCCACGCGCTTGGCGATCTCCTTGTATTCCAGACCTTGGAATTCGTGCATCACCAGCACGGTCCGGTGTGCTTCGGTGAGTTTGGCCATCGCTTCGTCGATCCGTTTCCTCAACTCGTCTTTCTCCAGCCCTTCGGTCGGGTTGACGTGTTCCACGGCCATCTGCCGCTCCACACCGCCCAGGTCTTCCTCGATCTGCTCGAACGATTCGGCGCGCATCTTCTTCTGCCGCCGGATCTGGTCCAGGCAGAGGTTGATGACGATGCGGGTCATCCACGTCGCAAAAGACGAATCCCCATGGAACTGGTGCAACCGTTGCCATGACTTGACCCAAGCTTCTTGCGACAGATCGAGAGCTTCCTGCTCGTTCCGCATCATCATCATCGCGCGGGCATAGATTTTGTCCCGATGCCTGAACACCAACTGTTCAAAGGCTTCGGTATCTCCCTTCTGGGCCCAACCCACCAATGCATCGTCTGGTGCGGACAGATAGTCATTTTTCAACGACGCAGGCATGGACGACGTTCTTTCGCGGTTATTCAGTCCGGCCTGCATGGGCTTGGCCGACGCGGCCCTGGGGTCTCCGGCCCGAGGAATCGGACGGGCGCTTGTCTTCGGCGGATGCCGATGGGAAAAGCGGGTGTTTCAAAGCTTTCCCTTGCTGCTCGGCACCAGGCCCGCGATGCGGGGATCGGTCTGGCAGGCCAGATCGACCGCTTTGGCGAAGGCTTTGAAGAGGCTCTCGACGACATGGTGCGGCTCGCCGCCGTAGAGCATCTCCAAGTGCAGGTTGCACCGGGCCTCGTTGGTGAAGCCTTGGAAGAATTCTTTCGCCAGACCGAACCGGAAGGCCGAGGACATGTCCTGGGTCTTGTCGGCCAAGGGGATCCGTCTTTGGGCGAGTGCGTCCATCCCGCGCCAGACCAAGAAGGGCCGTCCGCTGAAATCGATCACGCATCGGGCCAAGCATTCGTCCATCGGGACGAATGCTTCCCCGGTGAAGGGGTTCTTCGGATGGAAACCGTTGCCGTAGCGCCGGATGCCCCGTTTTTCGCCGAGCGCCTGGACGAATGCTTGGCCGAGCGCGATGCCGCAGTCCTCGACTGTGTGGTGCGCATCGATATGGAGGTCGCCTTTGCAGCGGAGCTTCAGGTCGCAGACCGAATGCTTGGCGAACGCCGTGAGCATGTGGTCGAAGAATCCGATGCCGGTCTTCACATCGGCCTTGCCCTTGCCGTCGATGGCCAAGGTCAGGGTGATGTCCGTCTCGGATGTGGCGCGTCGGATGGACGCGGTGCGCAGAACCATGGGCCAAGCTAGCCGCGACGTTCCGTCCACGGACAAGGTTTTTGTTTGACCCCTCGCTCCCGGACAGGCGGCAATGCCCGCCCACACCATGAAACTTCGACGCTTCCTCCAGTCTTCGCTCGCCACCGCGGCCTTGGCCCTCGCCGGCTGCGCCACCAGCGGCACCCCCAACGTGCTCGTCTCCAACCGTTCCTCGGCCAATCCCGGGCCGGCCGGTCCGGGGCACTCCGTGGCGACGGCGGGTTCGTCCGTCTACGAGCTCCGCATCTACTCCTTCAACTCCGGCAAGAAGGACGACCTGCTCAACCGCTTCCGCAACCACACGCTCCGCCTCTTCAAGAAGCACCATATCGAGAGCGTCGGGTACTGGCTGCCGCTTGATCCCGCCGACCAACGCCTGCATTTCCTCCTGCGCTACCCCAGCCGCGAAGCGCGCGAGGCATCGTGGAAGGCCTTCATGGCCGACCCGGATTGGCAGGCCGCCTACAAGGCCAGCGAAGCCGCAGGCCCCATCTTGGCCAAAGGACCTGAGGTCTCGTTCCTCCAGACCACCGCCTTCTCCCCCAAGGTCAAGACCGGCGACCTCACCCACGGCGGCGTGTTCGAGCTCCGCACCTACACCACCCCGCCCGGTTGGCTGTCGCACATCGATGCCCGCTTCCGCGACCACACCATCGCGCTCTTCGCCAAGCATGGTATGGTCAACGGTGGCTACTTCCACCGCATGGCCGACCAACCCGGCGCCGATTCGACGCTCCAATACCTCCTCATGCACAAGTCCAAGGAGGCCGCCGCGGCGTCCTTCGGCGCGTTCGGCAAGGATCCCGCTTGGACGGCGGCGCGCAAAGCCAGCGAAGAGAAGGCCGGCGGCTCGCTGACCATCCAAGGCGGCGTGAAGTCTGTCTTCCTCGTCCCGACCGACTTCTCCCCGACGAAGTGACCGACGGCACATCGGTCTCTGATCTCCGTACCAAGGCCGCGCTCAGCGCGGCCTTTTTTTTTGCCGCACCGGCCCGGGCGTCCTTGTCGGTGGCGCTCTGGAAAACCCGCTTGTCTCGACCGCGCCAGCTGCGCACCTTCGCAGCAAATCATGCCGTCCGAGACACTGGTCATCGTCCCGACCTTCAACGAGCGGGACAACCTCCCGCAGTTGGTGAAGCATCTCATGGCCCAGACCGTGCCGCTCGACATCTTGGTGGTCGACGACAACTCGCCCGACGGCACCGGCCGCATCGCGGACGAGATCGCGGCGACCCATCCCCACGTCCACGTCCTCCATCGGCAAGAGAAGAACGGGCTCGGTCGGGCGTACATCGCCGGGTTCGGCTGGGCGTTGTCGCGGGGTTACGAGTTCATCTTCGAGATGGACGCCGATTTCTCGCACAACCCGTCCGACATCCCGAAGTTCTTGGACGCCGCCAAGGACGGCGATGCCGACCTCGTGCTGGGATCGCGTTACAAGGACGGCATCCGGGTGATCAACTGGCCGCTGAACCGACTCATCCTCAGCATGGGCGCCGGACAGTACGTCCGCACCATCACCGGGATGCAGGTCAGCGACCCGACCGGAGGATTCAAGTGCTTCCGCCGGCGTGCGCTGGAGAAGGTCGACCTCGGCTCGGTGCGGAGCAACGGGTACAGTTTCCAGGTCGAGCTCACGCACCGCGTCTGGCGTCGGGGCGGGAAGATCTCCGAGGTGCCCATCATCTTCACCGACCGTTTCCAGGGCAGTTCCAAGATGTCCAAGGCCATCGTCCGGGAGGCGCTCTGGATGGTCTGGCGGCTCTGGTGGCAGAACGGCCTGCGTCGATCCCCGCGGACCGAGGTCGTCTGACCGGGATCCGTCGCTTCGGTCATCCGCCGCGACGTCACGCGGTGATTTTCGCGATCCGCCGGTCGAGGAAGGCAGTTACAGCTTGCACCGAGCCGTTCGGCCGGTAATTTGCGCCCCCTGCGCGGGACGGGTTGGTAGCTCAGTGGTAGAGCATCGGCCTTTTAAGCCGTTGGTCGTGGGTTCGATCCCCACCCAACCCACCACGATTTATCGTGACGTCGGACAGCGACGCCGTTAATTCATTCCGCGCACGTCGCGACCCTATCGTCCAGTGGTTAGGACACCGCCTTTTCACGGCAGTGACCGGGGTTCGAATCCCCGTAGGGTCGCCAATTTTCTTCCGGCCGCGCGGCGGCCCGCTCTCCGCGGAGCGGGCGAAGCCGAGGCAACGCGCACTTGCCAAAGCGGCTTCCCTCCCTAGTCTTCCGCCTCCTTTGTCACAAACTATGTCGTCTTTTTCCATTTCTCTGCTCGCGATGGGCGGTGCCCCCGCCGGTTCGAGCCCCGAAGACCAGAAACGTGCGATGCTGATGCAGTTCGGCATGATCGCGTTCATGATCCTCATCTTCTACGTGATGCTCATCCGTCCGCAGCAGAAGCAGGCGAAGAAGCAGGCCGAGCTGCTCAAAGGTCTCAAGAAAGGCGACAAGGTCGTCACGTCCGCCGGCATCGTCGGAGTGGTCACCAACGTGGCGGACGACGTGGTCACCGTCCGTTCCTCCGAAACCAAGCTCGATCTTCAGAAGAGCTCCATCACCCAGGTCACCGGCCGCGCCGAAGCCTGAACCCGCCCCTCCTGGCCCTGCGCGACCCACACGCCGCGTCCTCCCGTCCTAGCCCATGAACCGTAGCCATCTCTGGAAATTCCTCATCGTCCTGTTCGTCGTCGTCTGGTCGTTCAGCGAGATCTGGCCGCCCAAGGCCCGCAATCTGGTCGACAAGTTCGACGAGATGGCCTCGCCGGTCGCCGGTGACACGAACCTCAACGTCATCGTCGCCCGCGCCCGCGAGCTCGACGGCAAGACGCCGGGGCAAGGGTACAACACGCTGCTCACCGCCATCGGGACCAGCGACATCCGCCGCTATTTCCCGACGAATTTCGTCCGGTTCGCCGGCGAACGGAACCCGACCCGCGCCATCCTCAACCGCGTCCAGCGCGAGGCTGCCGGCAAGTTCAAGCTCGGCCTCGACCTCCAGGGCGGCACCGCCTTCCTGCTCGAGATGGACACGAGCAAGGTGCTCGGCGGCACCAACTCGCTCGCCGCCGCCACCGTGGGCAACTCGTACCTGATGGACCAGGCGGTCTCCGTGCTCCGCCGCCGCGTCGATGCCTTCGGCGTCGCCGAGCCGCTCATCCAGCCCGCCGGCGAGAACCGCGTCCTGGTGCAGCTCCCCGGTCTTTCGGAAGCCGACAAGCTCGCCGCCAAGGAGAACATCCAGAAGGCGGCGTTCCTAGAGTTCCGCATGGTGGATCCCGACATGCAGGAGCATCTCCAGAGCGGCCTCATCCCGCCGGGCTACGAGGTCAAGCAGGAGAAGCTCCACGGCCAAGAGGGCAACGAGATCTACGTGCCGGTCATCGTGCGCAAGACGCCCGAGCGCGGTCTCACGGGCAAGTATGTCTCCGGCGCCCGCGTCACGCGCGATCCGTTGACCGGCAGGCCTGAGATCGCCTTCACGCTCGACACCGAGGGAGCCCAGATCTTCGCCGACGTCACCCGCCAGAACGTCGGCCAACGGCTCGCCATCATGCTCGACGGCGAAGTGGTGTCCGCGCCGAACATCAACGGGGTCATCCCCAGCGGCAGCGGCCAGATCACCGGAAGCTTCAGCGAGAAGGAGGCCTTCGAGCTGGCAACCGCGCTACAGAACCCGCTCCAGACCCCCCTCCGCATCATCGACGAACGCAGCGTCGATCCGTCCTTGGGCGACGACTCCATCAAGAGCGGCATCCGCGCCTCGGTCTACGGCACGGTGGCCGTCGCCCTGTTCATGCTGGTATATTACCTCCGCGCCGGTCTCGTGGCCAACGTCGCGTTGCTGACGAACATCCTCGTGATGCTCGGCATCATGTGCTCGCTGAAGGTGACCTACACCTTGCCCGGCATCGCCGGCATCGTGCTCACCGTCGGCATGGCGGTCGACGCCAACGTGCTGATCTACGAGCGCATCCGCGAGGAGCTCGCGAAGGGCAAGTCGATGCGCGGCGCTCTCTCGGCCGGTTATGACCGGGCGTTCGCGACCATCTTCGATTCGCACATCACCACCTTGATCTCGTCGGTGATCCTCATCGCTCTCGGCACGGGCGCGGTGAAGGGCTTCGGCGTCTCGCTGACCATCGGTGTCGCGGTGAGCTTGTTCACCGCGTTGGTGGTCACCCGGCTGATCTTCGACTTCCTGCTCTCCCGCGGGATGCTGAAGTCGCTGCCGATGCTGCACCTGATCAAGTCGTCGGACATCGACTTCATGAAGCTGCGCAAGATCGCCTTCTCGGTCTCTTGGGCGGTCATCATCGTCGGCCTCGGCTACGGCATCTTCGTCCGCGGATCCAACCTGCTCGGCGTCGAGTTCGCCGGCGGCGAGAGCTACACCTACTCGTTCGCGCAGCGCGTGGATGTCGACAAGGTCCGCGCGGCGGTCACCGAACTGAAGTTCGGTGAGCCGCAGGTCGGCTATCAACGGGACTTTAGCACCGGCAAGCAGAGCCTCCGCGTCGCGGTCGGAGTCGATACCCAGGCCCTGAAGGACGGAAAACCGAGCATCCGCACCGAACAGGTGGAGGCGGCGCTGAAGAAGTCCTTCCCCGAGGCGAAGTTCTCCCGGATCTCGACCGAGCAGGTCGGTCCGACCGTCGGCCAAGAGATCCAGAAGTCCGCGATCATCGCCTTCTTGTTGTCGCTCTTCGGCATCTTGGTCTACGTCGCCTTCCGCTATGAGTTCAGCTTCGCCGTCGGTGCCGTCATCGCCGTCCTGCACGACGTGCTGATGACCATCGGATGCTACTGCCTCACCGGCCTGTTCGGCGAGGGGCGCCAGTTCAACGCGACCTTCGTCGCCGCCGTGCTCACCATCGTCGGTTTCTCGATCAACGACACGATCGTGATCTTCGACCGTATCCGCGAGGACCTGAAGCTCGGCGTCCCCGGTTCGTTCAAGGACCTCGTGAACCGCGCGCTGAACGAGACCCTCAGCCGCACCATCATCACCTCCGGCACCGTGTTCATCGCGACGATGTCGCTTTACATGTTCGGCGGCGGTCCCATCAACGACTTCGCGTTCACGTTCTTGGTCGGCATCATCACCGGCACCTACTCGTCCATCTACATCGCGAGCGCATTCGTGCTCTGGTGGCACAAGGGCCAGCGTCCGACCATCGGCATGAACCTCGCGCCCACCACCGATGCCGCGGCCGGGGCTTTTCCCGTCAACGGCTGATCGCTGACATCTCCTCGACGGCCCGTCTCTCCGGAGGCGGGCCGTTTTCTTTTGGGACGGGCGGTCGCGTCGGCAGGGTCCGTCCGCCGCTTGCCGCTCGCCTGGAGAAGGTCCCGGGGGCAACCTCGGACCATGGAAACGGGACCCGGTCGCAGCCACGATGTCGTCATCGATCCAGTATCGCGCGAGGCCATCGGGCGCCTGTTCCGCGGAGACCGGTTCCGGTTCGAGTTCGGCATGCGGCGCGGCGACGACCGGTGGTTCGACCCGACGCCGGCGGATCATCCGGCGCTCGACGAGCGACGGCGTTGGTTGGCCGCCACGCCCGACGACTGCGTCCTTTGGAGGCCCGAAGCGGCCCCGGTCTTCGCCGAGATGCTCGAGCTCTTCGGACCTTCCGAGGGGCCCGCGGATCCGGCCGGCTTGGCTCGTGTCGCGGCCCGATGGGAACCGGATTTCCTCCTGCTGCGGCATGATGGCGACGGAGAAACCCGCTTGGTCGGCGGCGCGGTCTGCTTCCCGTCGTCGTGGACACCGGCGGAGAAACTCGGCCTCACGGTGGACGCCATCCACTCACCGGTGCCGACAGTCAACGCCGAGCTCGGGGCCCGGATCCGCACGTTCCTCGCAAGACTGCCCGAGGGCGCCGTGTTCGAGCGCGAGAACTGGGGCCTGGCCGCGGTCCCCGACATGAACATGCATCCGCGGCTCGGCCTCCCGCGACTCGGAGCCGGCACACCCTTGGAGCAGGTCTGGCTGCGTCTGGAGCGCCAGGCGTTCCGCGCGCTGCCGAAGTCGGGCGGCGTGCTCTTCATCATCCGGTTGACGGTGCATCCGCTGGAGGAAGCGTTGGCGGATCCCGAGGTGCGGGCCGGCTTCGTCCGGGCGTTGGCGACGATGCCGGATGAGATCGCCGCCTACAAAGGCGTGGCCTCGGTGCGGGCCGGGCTTTGCCACCGGCTCGGAGCACGGCCTTGAACGGCCGGACTAGGCGCTTGCCGTGGCGCCGTCCGATCGTTGTCATCGCGCCGCCCCGCCCCGTCGGATGGACCGCCGCATGCCACGCCGCCATGCCCTTGCCGGGCCCGGGGTGCCCGCGGCGGCGCCGCTCGCCGGGTGCGTCCCGACCGGTGCCCATCCTTGATCCAATCATCGCATGACCCTTGAACGTTCTCCGTTCGGAATCCTTTCCGACGGATCCCCGATCACTCTCCACACCTTCAGGAACCCGCGGGGAACGACGCTCAAGGTGATGGATCACGGTTTGATCATCACCGAGCTCCATGTCGCCGACCGCGCCGGCCGCATCGGCAATGTCGTCCTCGGTTTCGACAACTTGCCGCGCTATCTCGCGGGGCATCCGTTCTTCGGCGCCATCGCCGGACGCGTGGCGAACCGCATCGCCCATGGCGCCTTCACGCTCGATGGCCGGACCTACCAACTCGCGACCAACAACGGCGTGAACCATCTGCACGGAGGCAAGGTCGGCTTCGACAAGAAGCGCTGGTCCTTTGTCGAGGAGGAGACCACTTCGGAGTTCGCGCGCGTCCGCTTCAGCTACTTGAGCGTCGACGGAGAGGAGGGCTATCCCGGCAACCTCGAGCTCCAGGTCGACTACATCCTCACCGAGGACGACCAGGTGCGGATCCGTTACCAGGCGACGACCGACCAGGCGACGCCGATCAACCTGACGAACCACAGCTACTTCAATCTCGCCGGGAAGGGGACCATCCATGGCCATGAACTTCAGCTCACCGCGTCACGCTACACGCCGGTGGACGGAGGCCTGATCCCGACCGGTGAACTGGCCCCCGTGGCCGGCACCGCGCTGGATTTCACGGAACCGCACGCCATCGGCGAGCGCATCGAGCGGACCGGCCTCACGCCGACCGGCTACGACCACAATTTCGTCCTCGACGACGGCGGCAAGTCGATCGCCCTCGCGGCGCGGGCCTTCGAGCCGGAGAGCGGGCGCGTCCTGGAGGTGCTCACCGACCGGCCCGGGATCCAGCTCTACACGGCGAACTTCCTTCCTGCCGAGGGGATCGAATGCACGGGAGGCGTGAAGCTGGGCCGCCATGGCGGCTTCTGCCTCGAGACGCAGAATTTCCCCGACGCGATCAACCGGCCGGGCTTCCCCGGGGCGGTCCTCCGGCCCGGCGAAGCCTACGACACCACCACCGTCTTCCGGTTCGGCACGCGCTGACCCGGGGCGGGCTCAGCGGAGGGACGCCGCGATGGCTTCCGCGGCTTTCGCGGGATCCGGCGCGGCGGTGATGGGGCGTCCCACCACGAGCCATGAAGCGCCCGCGGCGATGGCGTCCTGAGGACTCAAGGTCCGTTTCTGGTCGTCGGCCTTCTCGGCGCCCGTCCGGATGCCGGGCGTGACGAGCTGCATCTCGGCCGGGAGGATCTTCCGTAGCATCGGGAGCTCGAGCGGCGAGCACACCAGGCCGCGGAGCCCGGCGCCGGCGGCCGATCGCGCGAGCCGCTCGACCTGTTTGGCGACGTCCGTCTCGCCGCCGAGCTCGGCCAAGGCCGCGTGGTCCATGCTGGTCAGGACGGTGACGCCGAGCACGAGCGGGGCCGGGCGGCCCAGTTCTTTCGCGGTGATCTGGGCGGATTGCTCGGCCGCCCGCATCATCTCCGAGCCGCCGCTGCAATGGATGGTGAGCATCTGCACATCGAGGCGCGTCGCGGACGCGACCGCCTTGGCGACGGTGTTCGGGATGTCGTGGAACTTGAGGTCGAGGAACACGCTTGCCCCGGTCGCGCGGAGCTGGCGGACGATCTCGGGCCCGGCGGCGACGAAGAGTTCTTTGCCCACCTTGAAGGCGCCGACGTGGGGCGCGACCGAGCGGGCGAGTTCGACGGCCTGGGCGGCGGACGGCACGTCGAGGGCGACGATGATCGGGTTTCGCATCGGCGGATTGTCCGGGGAGCCGGCCGCTGCTGGCAACCGGGAAGCTCCCGGTGCGCCGAGGTCGTCCATCGCGCGCTGCCGGGGCCGGCAAGACCAGATCCAGGGGCGGGTGACAATTGCTTTGACGCCCGGGCGCGCGAGGAACAGAAAGTGCCGTCCCCTCGTCGCGTATCCACTCCAAGGATCCCTCATGAATTCCATCCCCATCCTTCGGTCGTTGCGTCGTTGGTCCGTCTTGGCCGCGGTGCTCTTCGCGTCCGCGGTCCAGGCCAAGGTCCTCGACAATTTCGATGCGACCCAGCGCGCCGGCTGGGAAGACGCCAATCCCGGCGGTCTTCCTCTGGCCGGAGGCAAGCAGGCCGATGGCAAGTTCACCTTCACCCTGCCCGCGCTCGGCCAGTCGTTCTTCGTGAGCAGCAAGAAGACATCCGAGACGTTCGAGCTGAAGGAGGGACGGACGATCGAGTACCGCGTCGACCTCGTGCACGGGCAGGGACCGGATTCGTTCGCCGTCCTGGCGTTCATCCCGCAAGCCACCGGACCGAACACGCTCGCCGGCTACGGCATCGCCAAGTCGGAGACCGATATCCTGGTGACCAAGGGGATCAACAAGTACTTCTTCAGCGACAATCCCACCCCCGCCATCAAGAACGACAACGTGACCTTGGTGCTGACCCTCTCGGTGAAGGGCGGCAACGTGACCCTCCGTTCGCGGGTCCTCGACAAGGACGCCGGCGACAAGGTGATCTTCGAGAAGGTCTTCGTGGACACGCCGGCCGCGGATGTGATGTCCGACGGCAAGGACGAACCGCCCGCGCCGTTCGTCAACCTGACCGGCAACTTCGTGCTCTACCTCTATGCGGACGGCGGCAAGGACCCTGCCGGCTACCAGGTCGTCTACGACCAGGCCGAGACGTTCGTCGTCGACGCGGTGGTGCTCGATGATTTCGACGCGGCCGGCCGGGCGGGCTGGGAAGACGCCAATCCCGGCGGGCTCCCGCTCGCGGGAGGCAGACAGGCCGACGGCAAGCTCACTTTCAACCTCCCGGCGCTCGGCCAGTCGTTCTTCGTGTCCAGCAAGAAGACGACGAAGACGTTCGAGCTCACCGAGGGCACGCACCACGAGTTCTCCGTCGACCTCGTGCGCGGGCAGGGGCCGGATTCGTTCGCCGTCCTGGCCTTCATCCCGCAGGCGACCGGACCGAACACGCTCGCCGGTTACGGCATCGCCAAGTCGGAGACCGACATCCTGGTGACCAAAGGGATCAACAAGTACTTCTTCAGCGAGAACCCGACGCCAGCGATCAAGAACGAGAACGTCCGGCTGACGTTGGCGCTCACCGTGCGGGACGGCAATGTCACCTTCCGCGCCCGGGTGCTGGACAAGGATGACGGCGACAAGGTGATCTTCGAGAAGGTGTTCGTGGACACCCCGGTGGCCGACGTGATGTCCGACGGCAAGGACGAGCCCCCGGCTCCGTTCACCCATCTGACGGGGAACGTCGTGCTCTACCTCTACGCCGACGGCGGCAAGGATCCCGCAGGTTATCAGGTGGTGTTCGACAACTTGGTCGCCAGCGCGCCGCCAGCGGCGGCCAACGAACCGCCCATCATCACCGAGGTCGCGCCTTCGGCCGGCTCCAATTTCCTGCCGGCCAGCACCGCGTTGACGTTCAAGGTCAGCGATGACAAGTCCGTTCCCGACACCGGCATCAAGGTCGTGCTCAACGGTGTCGCCTACACCACGGCGAACGGGCTCAAGCTCGGCACCGCCGGTCCGGTCCGCACCGCCACCCTCGGCGGTTTCGCGGCGGACAAGAGCTTCTCCGGTGAGATCAGCATCACGGATTCCGAGGCGGTCACGCGCACGGCCGCGGTGTCCTTCGACACGTTCTCGGCGGCGGTCCGGACGGTCGAGGTCGAGGATTACAACTTTGAGGCCGGCGGTTATCTCGACCGGCCGGTCCGCACCGTCGAAGGCGGCGGCATCGTTCCCGACTCCTACACCGACCGCGTCGGGACGCCGGATGTCGATTTCTCCGACACACGCACCGCGGTCAGCCCTGCCGACGCGCTATACCGCACTTCGGACCCGATCCGCACCGCCCACTCGCTCGACCGGCGTCGCGCGGGGTTCGACCCCGGTCTCGAGGTCTTCGACCATGACGTCGGCGATCTGGCTGCGGGCGAATGGATGAACTACACCCGCGAGTTCGCGCCGGGCTCCTACGAGGTCTATCTGCGCGAAGCGGTCGTGAACCTCGCACAGGCCGACAGCATGCTCGAAGAGGTCATCAGCGACCCGACCCGTACCGACCAGAAGGTCCGGCTGCTCGGCTCGTTCCTCGGGATCACCACCGGCTTCACCTCGAAGAACGTCCCGCTCACCGACGGTGCCGGTCTCAACAAGGTCGTCCTCCGGCTCTCCGGAAAGAAGACGCTCCGGCTGCGCCAGCTCACGGCGGACACGGACACGGGCAGCCGCCTCCTGAACTACCTCGTGTTCGTCCCGGTCGCCGATGCCGGCGTGCAGCGCGCGACCGTCACATCGCTCGCTCCCGCCAACAACTCGGTCGCGCAGACCGCCGCGCCCAAGGTGGAGGCGGTCGTCCAGAACCGCGACACCTCGGTGGTCGCGGGTTCGGTGAAGCTCTCCATCGAAGGCGTCACCGTCGCAGCCGTGGTGACCGCCAAGCCGGACGGCGCGACGGTCGCCTATGTGTTCCCGACGCTCCCGCCGAGAGAGGTCGTGCAGCACGCGCGCCTGGTCTTCTCGGACAACGAAGGCGTCTCGCAGACGAACGATTGGAGCTTCACCGTGAGCTATCTCCAGCTCGATCCGGCGGCGCGCCTCGCCGGTCCCGGCCCGGTGCGCGGCTTCAAGATCCACGCGACGCAAGCGACGGAGCAAGGCGAGAACAGCCTCGAACGCGCCGAGGCTCAGCTCGCCGCGGGTTCCACCATCACCAAGGCGTACGATGTCAGCGGGGTCGAACCGCTGGTGAATTTCTCCCAGAACGCGATCGACGGCGTCACCGACGGTTATTTCGACGGCGACGCCCCGATCCCCGGACAGACCGCGGAGACCGGCAACGACAACATCGCCATGGAGGCGCTGACGTTCCTTGAGCTGCCGGCCGGTGTGGTCCGCTTCGGCGTGCGTTGTGACGACGGCTACAAGATCGCCAGCGCCGTCCGGCCCGATGCCTCGACGGTTCCGCTCGCCTTCCACAACGGCGGCCCGGCCGACGAGACCTTCGACGTGGTCGTGCCGCAGGCCGGTGTCTATCCCTTCCGGCTCGTCTGGTACGAGCGCGGCGGCGGCGCCCACGTCGAGTGGTTCACCGTCGACCCCGTCGAGGGTTTCCGGAAGTTGGTCAACTCTCCGGTCGGGATCCGGGCCTACACCTCCGCGGTGGCGGCCAGCGGCCCGGAGCTGCTGGCCTCCGACAACGTCGCCGGGCCCTATCTGCCGGCGAGCGGTGTCCGCGCGGATGCGGCGGCGAAGACGCTCACCGTGCCGATCTCCGGGACGACCGCCGCGGCGTTCTATCGGGTGCGGTCCGACAACCCGGTCGCGATCTCCAAGGTCGAGCGTGTCGGCGACGACCTGGTGGTCCGCTATCAATGAGCGGATTCGTTTGAACAGAGCCGGACACTTGCCTGAGTGTCCGGCCGTTCCATCGCCATGTCTGAACCTATCCGCCGCGGAGTCATCGCCGCACTCTGGACCCCGACCGATGCCGCCGGTCGCCTGATCGAGACCGCGCTCGCCGACCACCTCTCGTTCCTCCGCTCCGCCAAGGTCCACGGCGTGCTGGCGCTGGGCAGCACCGGCGAGTTCGTCCATCTGGCCGAGGCGGACCGGATCCATCTGCTCCAAAAGGCCGTGGAGCTCGGCGGCGGATTGCCCGTCCTGGCCAACGTGAGCGACGTGAGCCCGGCGGTGGCCTGCCGCATCGCCAAGGCCGCGGCCGATGCCGGCTGCGCGGGGATCGCGGTGCTGCCGCCGTGGTATTTCCCGCTCAGCCAGGACGACCAGTTGGAGTTCTTCCTGCGCGTCGCCGATGCCGCGGACCTGCCGGTCTGCCTCTACAATTTCCCCGAACGCACCGGCAACCGCATCGCGCTCGGCACCATCGCCGCGTTCGGTGCCCGCGCCCGGTTGGTCGCGGTGAAGCAGAGCGGCGCCGAATGGGCCTATCACCAGGACCTCATCGCCCTGGGGCGCGAGAAGGATTTCTCCGTGTTCACCGGCGCCGACACACGGTTCGCGGAGGCCCTGGCGCTCGGGTGTTCCGGCTGCATCAGCGGTTTGGCGAACGTCCTGCCGGAAGCCTTGGTCGAGGTCTTCGAGGCCTCGGCTTCGGGCGCGGACTCCTCGGTGCCGATGTCGCTGCTGCAGCGCGCCGGCACGTTGTGCGGTTCGGTGGACTTCCCGCTCGATGTGGCGGCCGCGATGCGGGCGCGCGGCTTCGAGGCCGGAGAACCCAAGCAGGCGATCTCGGCCGAGACCGCCGTGAAGTGCGCCCAACTGACGCACGACCTGCGGCTGCTCTTCCAAGGGGCCGGACTTCCGTGACCGCTCCCACCGCTCCCAACGCGACCTCCGGGCGACGGCCCGCGACGACGGCCTACCGCTGGGGCGTCATCGGCATGTTGTGGCTGGTGTGCTGCTTCAACTACGCGGACCGCCAAGCGATCTCGGTGGTGTTCCCGCTGCTCACCGAGGAGTTCGGCTTCGACAAGCAACAGCTGGGGCTCATCGCGTCGGCGTTCATGTGGGTCTACGCCGGCGCGGCGCCGCTCGCGGGCTGGGCCGGGGACCGCTTCCAGCGCCGGCACCTGATCCTCGGCGGATGCCTCTTCTGGAGTTTCGTGACGCTGACGACGGCGTGGTGCGGGAAGCTCTGGCATTTCGTCACCGTCCGGGCGCTGGAAGGCTTCGGCGAGACGTTCTATTTCCCGGCCTCGATGTCGTTGGTGAGCGCCTACCATGGCGCCCGCACGAGGTCCCGGGCGATGGCCGTCCACCAATCGAGCGTGTACGTCGGCACCATCGGCGGCAGCTGGCTCGGGGCGGTGCTCGCCGAACGGTACGGTTGGCGGACGGGGTTCTATCTCTTCGGCGGCGCCGGGATGGTGCTGGCGGTGGTCTTGTACGCGCTCCTGCGGGAACCGGCCCGCGACGAGGGCGAGGCGGAATCCGGGGGGGCTCCGGCCGCCGCGGACGGCGCCCCGCCGAAGTTCTCCGAGACGTTGCGGTTCCTGCTGGGCCACCCGTCGGCGCGCCTGCTCCTGCTCGGTTTCGTCGGGGCGAATTTCGTCGCGACGCTGTTCCTTGTGTGGACGCCCACGTTTCTCATCGAGAAGTTCGGTTTCAAGCTGGGTGCCGCCGGCTTGAGCGCGACGGTGTTCATCCACGCCGCGAGCGCGTTGAGCGCGCCGTTGTCCGGTTGGCTGGCCGATGTCTGGACCGCCCGGCGGCCCGGCGGCCGGATGCTCGTCCAGGCGGCCGGCATGGCGGCCGGGGCCGGTTTCGTCGGCCTGGTGGGCTGGACCACGGACAAGATGACGTTGCTGCTGGCGATGACCGCGTTCGGTCTCTGCAAGGGCTGTTACGACGCGGGGATCTTCGCCTCGCTCTACGACGTGGTGCCGGCGCGTTCGCGGGCGACGGCGGCGGGCGTGATGAACACCGTCGGCTGGACCGGCGGCGCGCTGGGTCCGCTCTACGCCGGCTGGATGGCGAAGCACGCGGGGCAGGGGAGCGAGGTCGCCAACATGAGCCTCGCCGTCTCGCTCTGCGGCGGCATCTACGTCGTCGTCGCCGTGCTGCTGGTTTTCGCGGCCCGGAGCGCACGGCCCGGTCCACCGGTTGCAGGGCCCTCGTCCGTCCTCCCGGTCTGAGCCGTCGGGCGAGCCGGCCCGTTTCCCGGCAACTTCCCCCTTCCCACCCGGGCGCACGGCCCTATCTTCCGCGGACTTTCGTACCGATGGACGCCGCCCACATCCGCAATTTCAGCATCATCGCCCACATCGACCACGGCAAGACGACCTTGTCGGACCGCCTGCTCCACCGCACGGGGACGGTGGCCACGCGCGACATGTCCGCGCAGCTGCTCGACGCCATGGACCTCGAGAAGGAGCGCGGCATCACCATCAAGGCGCATCCGGTCACGATGCTCTACAAGGCAAAGGACGGGGAGACCTACGAGCTCAACCTGATCGACACGCCGGGCCACGTGGATTTCGCGTACGAGGTCTCGCGGTCGCTGGCCGCTTGCGAAGGGGCCGTGCTCATCGTGGACGCGGCGCAGGGCGTCGAGGCCCAGACCGTCGCCAACGTCCACCTGGCGATGAAGCAGCAGCTCACCATCATCCCGGTCATCAACAAGATCGACCTGCCGCACGCCAACATCCCGCAGGCCAAGCAGCAGCTCGAAGACATCCTCGCCATCGACGGCGAGGGCGCCATCCCGGCCAGCGCCAAGGAAGGCATCGGCATCGAGGAGATCCTCGAAGCGATCGTCGCCCGCGTGCCGGCGCCCAAGCCGACCGGCGAGCGGTCGCTCCAGGCGCTGGTGTTCGACAGCTACTTCGACACCTACAAGGGCGTGGTCATCCTTGTGCGCGTGTTCAACGGGGAGCTGAAACCCGGCATGCAGGTCCGCCTGCCGTACTCCGACAAGGTCGTCGAGGTGAAGGAGGTCGGCTCCTTCAACCCGAAGCCCTACACCCGCGAGAAGCTCGAGTGCGGCGAGACCGGCTACATCACGGCGAACATCAAGACCCCCAAGGAGGTCAAGGTCGGCGACACCATCACCGACCATCGCATCCCGTCACCGGCCTTGCCCGGGTTCCAGGAGATCCATCCGATGGTGTTCTCGGGCATCTACCCGATCAACACGGCGGACTACGAGGGCCTCAAGGCCAGCGTCGCCAAACTCCAGCTGAACGACTCCGCCTTCGTCTTCCAGAGCGAGAGCTCGGCCGCGCTCGGGTTCGGCTTCCGCTGCGGTTTCCTCGGATTGCTCCACATGGAGATCATCCAGGAGCGCCTCCGCCGGGAGTACGACATGGACATCATCGCCACCTATCCGAGCGTGGTGTACCAGGTGAGGCTCACCGACGGGACGGAGAAGACCGTGGACAACCCGGCGTTCATGCCGGACGCGACCTTCATCAACGAGATCCGCGAGCCCATGGTGAAGGCCTTCGTGATGTGCCCGAACGAGAACATCGGCGACATGATGTCGCTCATCTCCGAGAAGCGCGGCGACCTGAAGCACACCGAGACGCTCGATCCGCGGCGCGTCATGCTCACGGCCGACATCCCGATGAACGAGATCCTCATCGATTTCCACGACCGGATCAAGTCCATCACCCGCGGCTTCGGCTCGATGGATTACGAGCCCGGCGAGTACCGTGTGAGCGACATGGTGAAGCTCGACATGCTCGTGAACGGCGAGCCGATGGACGCCTTCTCCTGCATCGTCCACCGCACCAAGGCCGAGTTCCGCGGCCGGGCGCTGTCCGCGAAGCTCAAGGAGGTCATCCCCAAGCAGCAGTTCGTCATCGCCATCCAAGCGGCCATCGGCGGCAAGATCATCGCCCGCGAATCCGTCAGCGCCATGCGCAAGGACGTCACCGCGAAATGCTACGGCGGCGACATCAGCCGCAAACGGAAGCTCCTCGACAAGCAGAAGGAAGGTAAGAAGCGGATGAAGAGCATCGGCTCGGTGAACATCCCGCAGGAGGCCTTCATCGAGGTCCTCAAGGCCTAGCATCCGACCGGCGAAGGACATGCTCGAGCATCTCTTCACGCAGAACCGCGAATGGGCCCGGGCGATCAGCACCCGCGACCCGCAGTTCTTCCAGAAACTCTCCGAGCAGCAGGCGCCGGAATACCTGTGGATCGGCTGCGCGGACAGCCGCGTGCCGGCCAACGAGATCGTCGACCTCCTGCCCGGCGAGCTCTTCGTCCATCGCAACGTGGCGAACCTGGTCATCCACACCGATTTCAACTGCCTCTCCGTCATCGAGTACGCGGTGTCCGTGCTCCAGGTGAAGCACATCATCGTCTGCGGCCATTACGGCTGCGGCGGCGTCCGGGCGGCCCTCCAGGACCGCCGGCTCGGCCTCATCGACAACTGGCTCCGCCATATCCGCGACGTCCGCCAGCGCCATCGCGCCGAGCTCGATGCCCTCCCTTCCGAGGATTCCCAGGTCGACCGACTCTGCGAGCTCAACGTCGCGGAACAGGTCTTGAACGTCTGCCAGACCACGATGGTCCAGAGCGCGTGGGAAGAAGGCCGCAAGCTGGAGGTCCATGGCTGGATCTACTCCTTGCAGGACGGCTTGCTCCGCGACCTGGCGGTCGGCGTCTCGGACGCCGCCGGGGCGCAGGCGCTCCTCCTCCGCAACCACTGAAGCCCATGTCTCTGCTCTTTTGGCTCGATCTGTTCCGTTGGCTCTTCTCCCGCACCTTCCGCAAGGCCGGCGAACTGGGCGACACCGTCCAGAAGATCCTCGACCACCAGCGCGATGTGCTGCCCGGGGCCAACATCGCCACCGTCGAGGCCGCGTTGGCCGCGTTGAAGAAGGTCGTCCGCAGCGGCGCCGATGCCGCGGCGATCAAGGCGCAGATGGCCTCGCTCGAGGAGGAGGCCAACCGCTGGCTGCGGCCGTATCCCAACGCCGATTTCCGCGAATACGCCGTGATGTTCCTCGAGATCGCCATCTTGATCCTCGGGAGCCGCGCGTTCTTGGTCCAGCCGATGGTCATCCCGACGGGCTCGGCCCAGCCGACCTTGTGGGGCATCACCTACGAGGACCTCCGCGACAAACCCGAGGTCGTCATCCCGTCCGGTCCGATGCGGCTGTGGGACCGCTGGGTCAACGGCATCAGCTACTACCACGTGGTCGCCGAGCAGGATCTCGAGCTGATCGACGCCGATCGCCAACCCAAGACGTTGGTCCCGTTCGTCTCGAGGCAGAGCCTCAAGACGACCGCCGGCGACGTCACCATCTGGTTCCCGCCGGACAGTTTTCCCCAGCAATTGGGCCTGCTGGACGATTCCCTGCGCTTCAAGAAGACCAGCTTCCGGAAAGGCGAGGACATCGTCCGGGCGCGGGTGACGACCGGCGACCATCTGTTCGTCGAGCGGGTCACCTATAATTTCCGGCGCCCCAAGCGCGGCGAGATCATCGTCTTCCGCTCCGAGACCCATCCGGGCATGACCGCCAACACGCACTACATCAAGCGGCTCGTGGGCTTGGGCGGGGAGCGGATCCGCATCGGCGACGACCGTCACACCTACATCAACGGGGTTCCGCTCACGACCAACGACCACGGCTTCGAGAAGGTCTTCGCGTTCGACCCGCAACGTCCCCCGATACGCATCAACCAGCCGGACCAGCACACCTACTCCGGCCATCTGAACGGCACCGTCTGGTACCGCGCCGAGGGGAACGCCGGTGCCACCCGGAACTTCCCCGACGAAAAGACCGAGTACACCATCCGGCCCGGACATTACGTCTGCTTCGGCGACAACACGATGAACAGCGCGGATTCGCGCCATTGGGGTGAACCGGATTTCGACCAGAAGAAGGTCATCGGCCGCTCGTTGTTCGTGTTCTGGCCGTTCACCCGCCGGTTCGGCCCCGCCCTGCATTGATCCGGGCGGGCGGAGGTGGCGGGCACTCGTAGCGCAGGTTTGTGACCTGCTGTATCGCCGAGTTGCACTCGGCCCGGTGTCGAGATGGCCGGTCGCCCGCCTTGGCAGCGGGTGCGATGAGGAGTGGCGGACCTATGTAGCACAGACTGCCAGTCTGCTGTGTCGCCGGCTGGTAGCCGGCTAGGGCGGCGGCAATCCGTTCGCCCGGGAAATATCAACGCCCAGCGGGTGTCAACCCGCGACACGGCAGCACCACTCCGCGAAAACGATCCGCCACTTCCGATCGCACCCTGCCTTTGCCCGCTGCTTGCGGGACGGCTGCTTCCCGGCGATTCTCCGCCGGCGATGACCACGACCCTCCAAGAACGCTACGACGACGCGATGTTCGATTACTCGACCGGCGACTACGCCGGCGCGATCGCCAAGCTCCAGGGCATCCTCGCGGAAGCGCCGGTGGACTTCGACGCCCAGCTCGCGGTCGCGATGTGCCATTATCGGTTGGGCGACTATCCGACCGCCATCGCGGAAGGCCACAAGGCCGAGAAGCTCAAGCCGAACGAGCAGCTCGTGCACACCAACCTGTCGCTCTTCTACATGCGGTCCGGCGACAAGCAGACCGCCGAGAAGCACGGTCTCCAGGCCCGTATCTCGTCGTGGAAGGAGAACATGGCCGCGCCCGTCGCCGGTGCCGCGCAACCGGCCGACGCCGAGCTCCAGATGGCCCAACCGAAGCTCGCGCCGGTGAAGCTCCCGGAGAAATTCCCCGACCAGCCGTGGAAGAAGGACAAGGCGACCGGCGCGGCGAAGCCCCCGTCCGCGTCCCATTGACCCATCGTCCCGCCGAAGGCGCGGGCCATCGCTCCAAAAGCGGCAGAGGACTGCCGCAGTCCAAGACCTCGCGGAATCCGTCCGCCGCATGAGAAGTCGCGATAGCGTATTGGACTGCGCCAGTCCTCTGGCGCTTTGGGCGGGGGCAGCAACCGGGAAGGACGCCGCTCATCGAAGCCAATCCCGTCTCCGAAAGCGGCAGAGGACTGCCGCAGTCCAAGACCTCGCGGAGTCCGTCCGCCGCATGAGAAGTCGCGATAGCGTCTTGGAGTGCGCTAGTCCTCTGGCGCTTTGGGTGGTGGGCAGCAACCGGATAGGGCGCCGCTCATCGAAGCCAATCCCGTCTCCGAAAGCGGCAGGGGACTGCCGCAGTCCAAGGCCTCGCGGGATCCGTCCGCCGCATGAGAAGTCGCGATAGCGTCTTGGAGTGCGCTAGTCCTCTGGCGCTTTGGGTGGGGGGCAGCAACCGGGAAGGACGCCGCTCATCGAAGCCAATCCCGTCTCCAAAAGCGGCAGAGGACTGCCGCAGTCCAAGACCTCGCGGGATCCGTCCGCCGCATGAGAAGTCGCGATAG
>Ga0209443_1000230_pt1 | contig 37449 bp, 40 predicted proteins | sample LauGreBMM110DCMD_2_FD_187571 | JGI IMG/M metagenome (GOLD analysis project Ga0209443, IMG submission 187571) | Freshwater lake microbial communities from Lake Michigan, USA - Su13.BD.MM110.DCMD (SPAdes) (version 2) | ecosystem: Environmental > Aquatic > Freshwater > Lake | place: Lake Michigan... | reverse complement strand
GATTGCAAATTAGGGGGAACAGAAAAAAACTTTCCATTATTGTAATCTGCCATAGAATTAGCCATAACAGATTCTTTTCGAACCGTTAACTGTGGAAGAAATCCTTCATTACTAGTGATTTTGTTAGTATTAAAATTACAAATTGCGAATACTGAAACCACAATTGCAAACAATGTAGCAATAAATTTACCGTCAAACATTTTATTTATACTGAAGAAAGAAAATAAAAAGAAAATTATTATAGATTATTCACATTTTTGTATAATTTTTTTGTATAATTTTAAATACTCTTTTACAGAATCACACGGAGGAGATGTTAAAGAAGAAATTTCAAGCTGAATTTTTTGTTCGTCTTCTTTGTAAATTGCTGGAGCAAGTAAAAGAAGAGTCTTTCTGTTTGCACTATTGTTTTTCATACTTAAAGAACTAGAACGAAGCAAATTATCAAAATTTGAAAGATAATATTCACGATGATTATCAGAGAGTTGATATTTACCTTTATTTAGAAGTATCATCTCAATAATTTCTTTGTATTCAGAAAGATCATTAATATCAGATGATTCATCAAGAAGCGCAAGAATTTTTTGTGGAATCAAAAAAGTTTCTTCAGTGTATGGAGCTTGAATAATATTTGTACTTCTAGCATTTGTATATGGATATTCTACATCTGTTTCTTTGGTCATTTTTATTTTTTTGGCGTATACGCTTTCTATAAAACTCATAGTTTCTTCAAATATTTTTTCATAAGGTTCTTTGTTAATTTTATAATAATTCAAAAAAAGTATCATTTCATCGCAAACTGATCTTAAATTATTTTCTAAACTCTGAGCAACATAGTACATAAAGAAAAGGTTTTTTGGTTGTGGTAAAGTGCAAAGTTTTAAACGTTTAAAAACATTTACGTAAGTCTCTAATTGTTGATTAATTTCTTTAGAAAACACATATTCAAATACTTGTCTTCCGTTTCCTTTGTCCATAGTAGGAATATATTCAGTTACAGTAGATATTCCTGAAAATTTATAATCCATCTTCATAATATATCTTAAAAGATCATAAGGTCTAAATTTTTCTAAATCATCTTTATCATCCGATATAAGTGCCGAGTATTTTCTAGCGTACTTGGTAAACTTGGCAAGAGATTCAATATCTTCAAATCTATCTGGTCGATATTTTGTATTTGTCAAAAAGTTACATAAGTGCAAAATATTTTTGCGATCGTTCTCTTCTAAATAATATTTAGAATTTATAATTTGATCAACAGAAGTTACCATTAGTGTAAAAATATCTTGAAATGTACTGACTTTGAACATATTAATAAAACCGTGATGTATTCCATCGTGTATAACATGAGATTTGCCAAAATCAATTATTACTGGTATACATTTCGTGCGCACACGAATAACACGTTTATTTGAAAGAATATAATCAAATATTTGTAGTTTGTCTGTGCGTTGAAGAATTATGTTCCAAGGAGTTAAATCGTAATGTACAAATCCACAAGAAGCTTGTGCAACCTCCAGAGCCATACAAAGTTGCATAATAATAAATAGAAATTCTTGAAAAGAAAAATTAACTCCTGCAATATAATCATATAAAGTTTCTCCTGTAATAAATTCACCAACAACATTATATGATATTGTGTCATGATATAAACCAAAAATATAGCCAAAATTTGGTATCAATTTGCTAAGTTGATTAAGAACTTTTGTTCCAATATAGGCTTCGTGAATATGCTCTTTTATTTTTTGTTTGTTTGTGGTAGTTTTAATTGTTAAAGCAAAGCCTGCTAACATTGTTCTGCTCACACTACCAAGAATATTTTTAAATATTTTTACTGTACCAACTGTTTTTTCTTGAAAGTTGCCTTCTATAATAATTTTTCTAATAACAAATTCCATACCTTGTAATAGTCCGTAGGACCTATCTAAGGTTTTAGGGACAACATTTAGATCAGATAATCTAGCAATTATTTTTGGAAAAGTAAAATCAAGATTTTTATATTCTTCAGAAATAACAGTATCTAAAGGTGATTTGGAGTTGTAGAGATATACTCCCATTTCACTTTTCAGATCTGATAAAGTCTTTTGCATATAATCTAAAACCCCATCTTTTTGCAGATAAAGCATAAAAAAATCTTTAGCATTTTTAGCAATTTCTTCGCATTTTTTGTCATTAGTTCTACACCATTTAATTTTATCAATTAAGTCGGATAAATCTTCTAGCACAGGAACATAGTGTACAAATGGGATTAAAAGATTACTGTACCAGATTTTCCAACTAGAATTAACTAGCAGAATTACTGAACCCATACTTAACTCTAAAGACAAACGAAATGCTGAAACATGTCCGTCTACATTAACTATATATTTATATTCAGATTGTTCTTTTGGAGTCAAAAAATTTGGTATTTTTCTCAAGTGTTTGTCATATACGTATTTTTCAGTATCTCCAATTCGTATGTATTTTCCACTTTTATTGTCAATTATGTATTTTCCTCTTGCATCTCGAGAGTAATAAGTTCTTTTTGTATCTATTATATAGTTTCCTGCTGAGTCACGTTTATAAATATCAATGCCCTTGCTTTTAAGGTCTTTAATGTTAATAGTACGCAAATATTTTTCTCCTTCCAATTTACGAGGCCGAAGATTCCATTTGGTAATACACGCATCCAAGTAAGGAATTCCTTCATCATCTGCATGCTTAATTGTTGACATTCCAGCAAGTTTTAAACGAGGATTTGTGTCTTCGTCAACACCACACCCGGTTGAAGCTCCTCTAAAAACGGCTGTAGGTTTTTTGTCAGCCCATTTAGTTGAAAAGTTTCCAGAGTAGTCTTGCTGTGAGCCGGGAAAATATTTTCCAGAGGCACTCTGAATTCTAGCCCAATCATCCCATGTAGGGGATAATATATCAGCGTATCTGTCACTATTTGACATGCTAAAAATTGGAAGATATTGCTCGTACGCGTGTGAAACTAATGGAAGATCTTTTGTTCCCCAAATGTGATTGTATGCTTCTGTACCGTCTCTAGTCAATATAGGAAAGTCTCTACGATTAATGAAGAATTCAATATCAGGTATTGTACGTTTATCACAAAGTTCTTCTAACATATTTCTTACATTTCCAACATTTGAGTCACCTTCTTGAAGAGGATATTCAGATCGTACAAGACAGTTGTTAGCATACCATTCGTCAATATTTTGATTCACACTTCCTTCTTTGAACGAATAAAAGCCTTCCATTTCGGCTATAAATCTAAAAAAATGATTAAGAGTTGGAAATTTTGGATCAACTTGTATTTTATGAGACCATTCATTTCTAAAATTTGCTTTTGAAAATGGAAGAAATACTTTTAATTTGTTGTTTTCAATTTTTACAAAAATACCCTTTTTAAACTTGTTAAAAATATATCTAAAAGTATTTATAGTTGCATCTGCATGTAAATTCAAGTATTTGTCCCAAACTATGCATGGTCTGTCTACAAATAAATTGTCTTGCGGTGTTTTGTGATAGTTACACACATTGCTGTTTTTTGCGTCGCGAAAGAGCTGAAATTGTTCTTCGTCTCCTGCGTGAAAAATATCCTGAAAGAAATTTTTATAACGGTCGTTAGTACGTGTAGTTTCTTTATGATTTATTGCTTCTTCTTTTGATAAAAAGAAATCTTTGCTCATTTATAATTCACTTATATTTTTAATACAAATTTTGTATAAAAAATCATTTCTCTTTTTTAAGTTTTTGAATTTTTAGCTTTTTTTCCTCTACAGGATCTCCTTTTTGAACTTCTTTGAGTTTATTCCAAGCAATTTCTGGATTTTTAACGCCTAATTCTTCAAGCATTGCGTGCAAGGCTGCTTCTTTTTCTTTCTTTTTCTTTATTGGTCTGCGCTCAGAAGCAGAAACAGTTATAGCATTTCCTTTATATTTTAAACCTTGTTGACCTTTTTCAATCAAATATTCAGATATGCTATTTTCTAGTTCTTTAATTCGTTTTCGCAACAAAGTGTTTCTAGTATTATTTCTTTTAATCTCAATATGTATTTGTTCTAATTCATCAACATACGACTTAATTGACATCCTTTTTAAATAAAAATTTATATTTAGATCAAAAAATAGTAATAAGATAAAGATGAGTGAATACAAAATTGAACGTTTTGATGTTGTGATGGATGAAAATTTGCAAAAACCAATGATTTATATTAAACCAGATTCAGAGCTTCTTGAATTTGCTAGAAAAAATAATTACTCTCTTCTATGCGAGATTAATAATTCTGGAACAAAACTAGATGGTAAAAAAATAAGTGGAGATATGGGAAAATACATGGTCGGTAGACCTAATTTTTTTAAACAGAATGATTTGTATACCGTAACACTTTTAACAGAATGGTGCGGATATCCCTCTATAAAAGCTACACCAACTGTTACTTTTTACGGGATATTGGTTCATGAGTATAAAGATGACGATTCTAATAAAAATGAAGAAATAATAGAAAAGTACGAAGAAGAAGAAGAAGAACAAGATAAAAATCAAAAACTTGCCTTTTTTTGGCCATTATTCTTAATTTTTTTATTATTTTTTATTTGTTTTTTATTTATAATTTAACACAAAAGATTAAAATTGGTTATCTTTAAAATTTGGACGTATGAATGTTTTTCCTTTAATTTTTTTAAAAAGAAGTCTGGTATGATGAGTTAATTCAATATTTCCTAATTGAATACATTTCTCCAAACATTTTGTCTTTATCCATCCAATACCGTTTGCATCATTTTCTTTTTGCACATTCACGTCGCATTCATTCATTTCTATGTAAAAATAAGTTGCTTGATTACATACAACAAACTTTTTGTTAAATGCTTCTTTATCGATTAACAAACCTGTTTCTTCTTTTACTTCTCTTATAGCGCATTCTATTTCAGACTCTTCTTCAATAGTCCCTTTAGGTGGACCCCACATGTTACCTCGAGATTGAACTAAAAGAACTTTATCTGTTGAAGGATCGTAAAAAAAAATACCAGCTTTATTTCTATTCAAAAGAGGATGTTTTAAAGGAATATCCGATTCTATATATTTTTTGATCTTCAAATTACAACATTTATCTGGACATGTAAAAATTTCCATGATTTAATATAAATTACCAACTCCTTAAATGTCGTCAATTTGCAAATGATGAACGTGTAAAGAGTTTACACGTCCTATTCTATTTGCTCGACCTATAATTTGATTTTGAGTGCTTGTAGGCATTTCATGATACAAGATAATATCACTTGCTTCTTGTAGATTAATTCCAGCTCCATTAAAATTTGAGTTAAGAAAAATAACATTTGCATCTCCATTTTTAAATTTTTCAATGCTCTGTTCTCGGGTTTTTCTATTTCCAATAACAAGAGAAAAATTAATATCTGCTTCTTTAAGTACACGACAGATTGGTTTAAAAGATGCATCATACGCCGAAAAAATGATAAATTTTCCATCTTTTTTTTTGGATAAAATATCAATAATTTTTTCTAAAGCTGTGTATCGTTTTTCTTTTATTTCTAACTCTTTTTCTTCATTTTTATACTCTCCAAGATATATTAACTCTGTTGTATCTATATTAGCACGACACAAAGGACAACTCTGTTTTTTTTGTAACCAAGTTAGTAAACATTCTCCACAGAAAAGATTTTGACAAAATGGTTCCATTATTGGGCATTTTAATTTATTTGTGCAAATAGAACAAACATCTTTTAACATTGATTCAAAACGAGTTTCAAGCTGTACTAGTTGTGTTTTAATACGCTCCATTTCTTTTGTTGCAATTTCTAGTTTTTTGTCACAAACTTTAATATCACGGTAAATAATTATATCTTCTTCAATCTTAGCTAGCGCTTTTAGATTATCTTTTTTTACCAATTCTAATATATTTTCTGTTTTCTTACCACCAAGAGCGGCTACTGCTCCTTCAATGTTACCACCAGCTATCATATTATGTATACTAATGTTAACCATGCCATTTATTGCTTTAAGTACAGGATTGATACATTTATGATAATGATGAAAAGTTTGAGGAGTATTAAAAGATGCATGGACAAAATTTAAATCATTCCTTAGTATCATACCCATAAATTGTTCTTCAATTTTGCACCACTCTTCACCTATAATCTTTTTCATAAAACTTCCTCTGCAATTACGATGCTGTAGATTAATATCTTCCGGAGTAGCAGTAACAAACCAATAAAATCCAGCTTGAATTTCTTTCATACCAGATACACGGACATGACCTGGTTCGTCAAAAATAAAACGTTTCCAAGCATAACGAGAATAAGATATTGCTAAATTATTAAACATAGATACTGTTACTATAATGACGTCATAATTTTCCGCTACTACATTCTCAACTTCTCGTTTGGAATCGATTATTTTAACTTTTAAATTTGTATGAGATAATTCTTTTTCCCATTGAGACACTATAGAAGTAGGAACTAAAATTAAAGTCGTCGGAAGCTTATCATAACGCTCAATACGGCGCGATAAAATTAATCCTGCTGATTCTTGATTTATAATTTCTTTTACAAATGGTATATCTAAATCCCATTCCATTTTATCTCTTGCTATTAGACCAATCATAGATAAGGTTTTTCCATATCCAGTTGTGTCTGCATTAAAACCTATTTTTGTTTCTTTATCTCCATGCTCATAATGCACTACTTTTTCTCTTTCCATTGTTTCCATTTGATAAATACTTGCTAATTGATGTTTGAATAAATTAACTCTTAAATTTTCTGGCTGTGTTGACAATGATATATTGTCATAGTTGTTCATTTTATTAATTGTAATTCAATTAATAAACCATTTATATTATTATAGATCCGATTAAAGTTTGACCCCACCTTATAGCTCGTTCATTTTTAGTAACATTATTAATGTGAAAATGATAAATATTATTTGAAGATTTAAATTTTTTAATCCAATCCTTAAATGTATGCTCTAATTTAAGCTCTAAAATTGTAAAATAAAATTGTAAATACGGACTCAATTCTTTTTGATATAATAAAATTGTATCAAGATCTTTTACAGATTGTTTTTTCGTGTTTGCATTTGAGTGTCGTATTTTTATTTCTAATACTTTTTTAATGCATCTGTCAAGATTTTCTTGGCTAGGTATTTCAATATCAAAAACTTTTTTTAACATATTCATATCAGAATCAATCAGCTTATCAGACAAAAAAATTAACTTTTTTTTCAAAGATTCAATTTTTGAGTTTAGCTCACCCGATTTCAAACTATAATTATATCTTTCTAATACTATAATATTATAACTTGCCATAATATAACTTGGAATTGTTGTAATACAATTATTTGCAAGAAAAAGTACTTCATCTAAACCTTTTTTAGTATAACAAAAAATATTTTGATATTCTTTTATTATACTTGAATATTGTACAGAAAGATAATTATTGCGTTTTGTCACAGAAATGTTATTACTTAATTCAGTAGAATATATAATCATTAACCATTTTATAAACATAAGAGGTGTATACGAAGCAGCTCCTGAAAATGTTGTTTCTTTACAGTATGTATTAACGGCTTTTTCTATACCTAATTCTCCGTCTTTGTAAATAAAATATGGATCATCATCATCTTCGTAAAATTTAAAAAGTTGAATAATTTTACTTTTTAGTTCTTTATTTACACTTTTTCTCACACAATAAACCAAAAATTTATACATATCATGACCAGGTACCATAAAATTTAACATACCATGTTTAGTATAATCATAAGAACCAACATATTTGCCTTCTATATACGTTGTAGCAGCTCCAAAATCAATAATTACCGGTATTATTTTAGGATTATTCACACTATAAATGTCAAAATCTAATGGCACAGAATAACTTGATGAATTACCATCTGCTATTTTTACCATGACATTTTCAGCATGCATATCAAAATGAGTAAATCTTACTTCTCTTTGGGCTACTTCTAAACCCAAAAGTAATTGCACAAATAAAAACAAAAATTGATTGAAATCTATTATGTCGTTTTTTAACAAAGTAAAAACAGATTCACCAGGTATTTTTTCGTATATTACAAAAGCAGTTTTTTTATTTTTTGTATCATCTATTTCAAGATCACATGTTTTAGAAGGTTTTGGGTGCAAAAATGCTCCCAGTGTATAAACAAATGTGGGAATTAAGCATCTTAATTTGTTTAGTGAATTAATACCAATAAAATATTCTCTAATTTTTGATTCAATACCATAAGATTTTTGAGGTATTTTAATAACAACTTCTATATCTGGTGAAAAAAAATGAGTGCTATATATAAATCCTTCTTTGCTCTTTACAAGCATCTGGTTCATTTTTTTAATCCATTTTTGTATAGTTTTTGGTAAATTGTACAAACCTTTTTCTCTAACCTTTGATTTAGAACCGTCCAAAAAAAGATTATCAAATAAACAGAAAACTGCATTCATATCTGAACCACTAGGAGACGCTTGATTTAAAATTTTACTTAAACTTATAGCTGATATTTCTTGTAGTTTATTTTTATGTTTATCTTCTATTTTAAAAACATTTTTTTCATTCAACATTTCTATAATAAAATTTTCTTGCAAACTTTCCATTTATTGACTGCTACAGATTTTTTTATTGTTTCAATTAAAAGAAGCAGGTTTTTCAAATCTACCTTTCATATTTTCTATTACCATACGCCCCATTTTTGATTTATTTGTTTCTTTTATTTCTTCATCTTGCATTCTAAGTTTGCCTGGAATTTGTCCAGGTACAGAATAACTACCTGCTTTAATTTTTGAACTCAGCTTGGCATCTCTAGACGAATTATCTACGTTTCCAAGAGAAATTGGATTGCTAATCACACTTGTTTTTGGAGTGTTGCGAGTCAATTCAATCTGATTATCGTAATCTACTCTTTTATGAAAAGTTTTATTTCCAATATTGGTTGTATTTGAATGAGCAGGTAAACTTTTTGATAATACTATGTCGTCGTGAATATATTTTGTTTGCTCTACTCCGGAAAATGGAGCGGCCACACTATAATGACGAATTTCTTCATGTACAGGTTGATATGATAAATCAAAAATATCTTCATTTGAACTCTTATTTTTAGAAGAAATATTACTGACAACAGAATGTGGAAGTGATTCTTGAGTGTATCTATTAGTATCTACTTCAGAAGTGTTACAATAATTTCTATTGTCGCAAATATTACTATTTACAGGATGTGTAAGAGTATCTTGCATGAATCTTGATGTGCTCATTTCAGTGCTTTCAGCTGTGTAATTTCTTCCATTATAAATATTTGTAAATGCAGGATGAGCAAGAGTGTCTTGGGTAAATCTATCGGTGTTTAAAGTATTATTATCTACATGACGGACTTCTGTTTGATTGGCCTGAGCCCAAGCATGCAAATTATCATTACCAATCTCTTTGGTTGGTTTACCTGTTTCTTTTTGAGTAATATCCATAGTTCGAATTCCAGAAGTTACTGATGTTTTAATAAATGGTTGAATAACATACTTTACCTCAAATGGTTTTTGAGCGGATCTGTCAATATGATATACGGCAGTTGGCCTAATATTTCCTTTTATTGTAGTTGTTTTAACTTCTTTTGTATCAGATGCATCTCCTACTTCCCTTAATTTGCGAGAAAAATCTGTAAAACCAGCATTAGAACCGGCAGAAGTCCTTCCCCTCGGAATACGAGAAAGAGGAACAAGGTCTTCTTGAAGTAAAATTGGAGGTCTGAAAGCTCCATCTTTCATAATTGGATAAGGTAACTTTGCTGATTGTACTCCTCCTACTGTAATTCCTCCAGACTGTTGACCTCCGTTGTTTCCATGATTACTGTAAGACACGCTAACAAACGGATTAACTCCTCGTGCGTAAACTTGAATAGCCTCATTAGATCTTCCACCGCTATCATCAATCATTTGTACTATAGAATTTGTCTCGCCAACTTTTTCAATTCTTCGTGTGTGAATAGACTTTGGTGGATCCCTCAAAATATTCATATTTGTCCCCCAACTTTCAACCGATGGTAGAGTAATTTTTCCGTGATTTACAAGTCCTGAATAACTTAAACCTCCTGCTGACATTCTTTATTTATTTACAAACAGTTTATTTTTAGCTTATTAAATAAATGAGTGAATCTCTTTTAGAAACTAAAATATGTATTCAGAAAATTCTTGATACTCATTCTCAAGAATTTAACGATATTTACTCTTCTAATCATCCAGAAGAACATGTAAAAAAACTACAAGCCGCCTTTTTTACTAAAAAAATATGGCCTGATGGTTCTAAAATCAGAATTGCGTTTTTGGGAACTGGAGATGCTATTAAAAGAACTGATTTGTTTAAAGAAAAAGATTTAGATCCTTTGCAGAACGAGGTTAAACTCTTATCTGTGCAAGAAGCAATAAAAAAAATTGTAAAAGAAAGAATTGAACCATTAGTAAACTTGGATATTGCATTTGTTGATTCACCTAAAGATGCAAATGTCAGAATTAGTTTTAATCCTGGAGACTCTTGGTCTTTAGTTGGAACAGATCATCTTGAACAAAAAGAAGGCGCTACAATGAATTTTGGATGGTTTGATGTACCAACAACAATGCACGAATTTGGACATCTTATTGGTCTAATACATGAACATCAAAATCCTGCTGGACAAAAAATTCAATGGGATACACAAAAAGTAATTGAATGGGCTAAAGAAACACAAGGATGGTCTGAACAAACTACAAAAGAAAATATTATTAACAAATATGATAAAAATTCTATAAATGGTTCTGATTTTGATCCTTTATCTATAATGCTTTATTTTTTTCCAGCAAGTCTAACAACAAATAATAAAGGAACGCAGCAAAATTTTCGATTATCTGGAGAAGACGTTGAGTGGATTAGCAAAACGTATAATCCAGTAAACGGAATTACACCCGAAACATTTTATCAAAGTACATATGGTATAAGTCTGAAAGATTCTATTTCTAAAAGTAAAAATTTAGCTATGAAATTTAGTTCAAATAATTGGATAACAAATAATTGGATAACAAATAATTATTGGATAATAATAATATTTATTATAGTATTTATTGCTGTTGTTGTGTTTGTAATAATTTATTTATTAAAAAAAAGAGCAACAAGTAAAAAAATAAATTGATTTTTAAAGTAATTTTTGATAAAAAATTAGTAGAAAATGGAAAACAACTGTCTTGATGCTACAGATAATTTACACAGATTTCTTGTCAGAAGATTACCAAAAGAAGGCTTTGAATTTTTTGCGGCCGATCTGGAAGATACGTACTTTCAAGTACTTTTTCCATATGACTCTCCGATACGTCAATTAAACGATCAAAAAATTGAAAGAATAATGTTTCATATTGTTCCTTTTGAAGACACTACACGTATACGTGTCGAAATGAAATCTCAAACCGGACGAATGATTATTGCTCCTTGTTTGGGATACGAAAATGGTGAAAGAATATTCACCACTCAAGAGAGTGTATTAGACGAATGCATTCGTCTTGCTTGGTCACCTATCCCTCGTCCAATTCCTCCACTCTCACAATCAAATGGTGAATGTGTAGTCTGCTTACAAGAAGGCACAGTTTTAGAGTGGCCGTGTCATAATTCACATGTTACATGCGAAGCGTGCATCATTAAAATAATTGATCGTGATTCAAAATGTCCATTGTGCAGAGAAGTTATGACACAAGTGTGAATGACAATTAACTTATAAAACTAATGACAACGACACCTTTTGGTGTCGTTTCCTTTTGAATTAAAGTTATACATTACTAATTACGATGGCGATAGAGAGAATAAGGAGATTTACGTTTTTTTCTGCATTCATTTATATCAATGTAGCCTCTTTGACTCAAAAATACTAAAGATATTAAACCAAATCCTATTGTGAAACCTAAAGGCACAGTCCACGGAATTATTATTTTATCACAATCTTGATCATCACAAGGAGTATTCTGAACATTCCATTGATACCAAGTAATAATTGCAAAAGCAACTGCCACTACAAAAAGAAAAGCACCTAAATAATAGCTTGAAGAATGACTCATTTTCTATATTTACAATATTTTTAAAGTATTGTTTTTTAAATTGAATTTAAAAATCAAATAATTTAAAAAAAATAAATGACTGTTTGTTCAATTTGTTACGACAATGAAATCACATCATTTATATGTTCTTATTGTAAATTTCAAGCATGTCAAGAATGTAATCGAAAATATATTGAAGAAAATATAAGAGAACCTACATGTATGAAATGCGGAAAAATATGGTCACGTGAATTTGTTCTTAAAGAAAGCGATGAGAAAGAATGGTTTTTTCGACATATTGGAGCTTGTATATTACAACAAGAAAAAATGTTATTATCTTTATCACAGGAAGAAGCTTCTATTATTTCGGAAATACAAAAACTTTCGCGTAGCCTTCAAGAATTGCCTACAAATGCACAACTAACTCGCATGTTCAAATCTCGAGGTAAAGAATATCTTAAGACTGTTTTGATAGAAAAACGAGATATTCGTTGTAAAGTTATAGAAACTATAAACACTTTAAAAAAAGAAACAATTTTATATGGAAATAATAAAGATTGTTCTGAAAAAATAAAAAAAAATCGTTGGATACTTAAATGTCCTCTTGATTGTAGAGGATTTATTTCTGATAAATATCAATGTGGAACATGCATGTGCATGATTTGCAAATTATGCAATGTGCCAATTAAAAAAGAAGAAGAACACAAATGCAATGATGATAACATAAAGAGTGCTGCTCTTGTATTAAGCTTAACAAAACCATGCCCAAAATGCATTACACTTATCAATAAGTCTGAAGGATGTGATCAAATGTTTTGTGTAATATGCAATACAGCATTTTCATGGAGTACAGGTAAAATAGAAACAGGTCTTATTCACAATCCTCATTATTATGAATATCTTAGTACTCTTGGAACTGGAGTTGTAGATATTGATTTAATTGCATGTGGTGAAATTCCAGACGCTAGAATGTTTATTACAAGAATTATTAACGCAACTTCTAGTCTTCATTGTCGTATGAGATTAGAAAAAATACATCGTAATGTTACTCACATTAGGCAAGTGCTTATACCAGAATGGTCTACTGACAGAATAAAAAAAAATATTGATCTTCGAATAAAATATCTTTTAAATGAAATTGACAACACTCAATGGGAAATGAAACTTTATAGAAGAGAAAAAAAACGCATGAAAAGAAAAGCATTTTATGATCTACTTCAGTTAGTAAGTATTATTATGCAAGATTTTATAAGACAAATATTTTCTTTTGATACATCTGAAGAACCTGCATGGCTTGAAAATGTATATAATATTTTAAAACAAGTTGATCCATTAAAAATATATTACTTTGATACTTTGAACGAAATTTGTCTTATTCATGGTGGTAAAATACCTCCATCTCTTACAAATGCATTCGCTTAGAATATTTCTTAACATTTTATTATAAATCTTGCTTATAATAAAATGACATTGGGTGAAACAGAATTTCATTGTTTCTGCTGTAAAAAGAAAGTTAAAGCTGTGAAAGGAAGTATTTCTTTTGACGTTTATAAAAATGGAAGATCCGCTATGCGCGGTGTTTGTTCTGTTAAACATTGCAAATTGTCTAAAATTATAAGTGATAATGCTGCAAAAACCTTAAAAGATAAATACTCGTACGAAATTATTGACGACAAAGAAGAAGAAGAAGAAGAAGAAATTGTTGATCAAGAAGATGAAGAAGATGATGATGAAGAAGATCAAGATGAAGAAGAAGATCAAGATGAAGAAGAGGACGAAGAAGATGATCAAGAAGACGAAGTTCCAAGTTACTTTTTAAGTTCTCCAGTTCCGAGTTCGCAACGAGTTCCAAGTTCACGAGTTCCAAGTTCACGAGTTCCGAGTTCAGAACGAGTTCCAAGTTTGCAACAAGTTCCAAGTTCAGAACGAGTTCCAAGTTCAGAACGAGTTCCAAGTTCGCAACGAGTTCCAAGTTCAGAACGAGTTCCAAGTTCAGAACGAGTTCTTTCAAATCTTAAACCAAATGATTCTGACAACTCGATAAGTGTTGTAGAAATAGGGGGCTTTTTTGCACTTGTTGGATTACTTGCAACTTCTATTGTAGTAGGAATGAAAACAAATATATAGTTTTTGTAAAACTTACTTTAACAATTCATAAATTTTTATAAATTTGATTTATAATAATTCTAATAAATGAAAAAACTCACTATAATAATATTTACAATAATATCAACAGTTATTTCCTTAGTGTGGACTTTTTTTTCGTACTATGGAATACAAAGATATTTGACATGCCTTTTTTCTAAAAAATGTGATATAAAAAATTATAGCAAATTACCAAAAGCTTGTGATAATAGAGTTGTAATATCTTTTACAACAACGCCAGATAAAATGGAAAAATTAAAGCCGTTTATAAATTCTCTTTTGGATCAAACAGTTAAAGTTGATTCAATTGCTATTGTAATTCCTCAGTCATTAAATTATGAATTTCCAACATATATTAAAGATATTGTTAACGTTTTTCCTGCTGGAAGAGACTATGGAAAAGAAACAAAAATTATTCCAATGTTATTAAGAGAAAAAGAAAGTGATACTATTATAATTGCAATGGACGAAAATCGTATATATAGTCAAGATTTTATTTACAACATGATTGAAGAATCAAAATCTAACCCAGACTCAATCATTATTGACTCTAAAGGAGCTGCAATTTTGCTTAAACCAGAACATTTTGATGGAAAAAATATTAACAATGAATCTATTTTAAACAAAGTCAAGTCAAAAAAAATTGTTGATTGTGGAGAAAATTATTTAGTTCTAGGTTTCTAGTTTTGCAAATTTAATTTTTTCATGAATAAAGAAAAATCATCATCATCTTGTGATTTTATTTTTTCTTTTTCTTCAAATATTTTAGAAAACTTTACCATTTCTAGATGAAGATCAAACATTGGTTCAACATGAAATTTGCTAAACAAATAACTCAATTCATCATCATCTGGTAAAGTTTCTACGTCCCCAATTGTTCCGCAACCTCTACAAGTTAAAGGCGCGCCATCGTATTCAGGATAAAGAATTTTTGAATGACATCTTTTACAACGAAGTGTTTCGGCTGCATTTCGTTCAATAGATTTTTTCTTTGATATTCTACAACGACCTGTAGAACGGTTACGTGCACAAGGTTTTCTAGAAAGTTTAATAGACTTATGTCTACAACGACCTGTAGAACGATTTTGTGTCTTTCCTGATTTACAAAGTTTTTTACTAGGTTTTTTAGTAGGTTTAATAGACTTACGCCTACAACGACCTGTAGAACGATTTATTGTCTGTCCTGAACTGCATTTTTTCATTTGTTATAACAAAATATTTAAAATATTTATATTGCTCTTCATATTTATTCTAATATGAAGAAAATAATGCCTAATATTATAAATCAAACATTGTTGAACGAACGCAACATCTTTCAATATCTCCATAATATGACCGAAAAAAACCTGGGAGTTTCGAAACATATTCATATTTAGTAGATCGTCCACAGACATTTCTTCTAAGTTCAGATGAATCAACTTTATCCAATACTTTTAAGTAGCAATCTCGAACAGCAGTAAAATTTACCATTGGTAAAATTACAATGCCCTCCCACTCCTTTCTTTTACCACGAAGGTCTACCTCAAATTTATCAGGACATTGATCTTTAAGAGGTGAATTTTGATCAGTTAAAAGACGACACAACGGTTCTGGAATAAGATATGCGCTCTTTGGGGGTAACACGCAAAGCAGTTGTTGAAAAGGAGTACTCGGAATAGTTCTTACATATTTTGGAAAACAAAATGTGTCAACGTGCATTGCTAAAACAGATGCGCAAGGAGCATAATGGTATCTAAAATTCCACTTCCAATTAGGAACTCCTCTAGTGTAATATGATAAAACCCATTGCATTCCTTCTAAATAATCATGACATAATGTCTTTTCATCTGTAAATGAAGGAAATGATTCTTTAAAGTAATCAGCTTTGTATTTTTCTATATTTACTTCAATTACATCATCTATAGTTGAAGCACAACTTTCAAGAAGAGGATCTGGAAAAAATACAGCCTTATGTTTGAGTTTATCTTCTAAATTTTTCTTTTCGTGTACACCAATCTTTTCTAAAAACATTTGTAAAGATTCTGGTCGAAACTCTACATTTCCTTCGGTAGTAAGACGAGTAATATGTCCTGTTTTTACGCAAGTTTCCTTATATACCTCTAAAATTAGTTCAATGCCTTGCTCGATAATCTCAATGGACGGAATATGAGGTAAAAAATCGTTTCCAACCATAAAACAAAGAAAAATAAAATCATCTATCGCAGTTCTCTCATCAAAAGAGCTATCTTTTTTCCAGCGTAACTCGTTTGCAAGTTCACCTCGAATAGAACCAATGTCAACACATAAAAACTCTGTTTGAGAGTCATATAAATCTTCTCTTAGAATATAAAATTTTGGCATATGTGTTCCTAAAGCAAGCATTATAAGATCAGCGTCCATTCCGTTGATACAATAAATTTCATCTATACAACCATAATATCGAATAAAATTTATAATTTTATGTTCTCCTTCTCCAGGAGCTTTTTCATTAGAAAATATAACCTCTACCTTTTGCCACTCTTCGTCTTCATTAATTCTTTTGCGAATATACCAGTCAATGTATTTAGTTAAATAATCCATAAACTTTGTACCAGGAGTTATGCAATTGCTGTTGAAAGAACCAGGTGCTGAAGGTTCGGCAGCGCTTCGAAAACGCCTTTGGCGCTGCTGATTTTGTTTACTTAGAGGAGCTGGACCATCAACGCAAAGAATTAAACGTTTTTGAGGTTTTGATAACTGAAAAAGATTTTCTATAGTCTGACAAACATCTTTGAACATTTCTATTTGCTTTTGATTTGTACTACTTTTTTTTCCTCCACCTCGTCCTTTTCCACTCAATAATCGTGGATTTGGTTTGCAGTTGCCATATTCGTATATTTTTTGTGCAGACGCATGAAAAACACCATTCATATCAATCATCAAGTTGTCTATATTTACGCCTACAGAAGCTAAATTATCGCCTTTTCTCATTTTTTTTATATTTGTACCAAACTGATTTTTGAACCATTGAAAAAAATGTTTAATTCCCATACTTATTTTTTATTAGAAATTGTTTCCTTAAGAATCAAATTAAAAAAAATAATTGTTTTATAATAATATTGAGTAAGAATAAAATAGATAAAATGGATATTCAGGACATTACACCAGACATAGAACAAGAATGGTTAGATGATATAAATAAAATAGTAGGAAGTAAATTTTCTACCAAACCTACTTACAATCGAAATCATTACATATATATAAACCCTGATGATGCTTTTAAACATTCCGTTACTACATATACTAATGTATATGGTGAAGATGATGCAAAACATATAGGCAACACAATGACAAGATATTTCCGAAATATAAAAATGAAAGCAATGAATAATCATTCTCCTATGCGTAAAAAATGTAAAAGGAGTCAGAAACTCAACCGTAAAACCAGTCGTTGCCGAAAAACGCCGTGTGCAAAAGGAGAAACGCGTGATGTTTCTAGCCGTCGATGCCGAAAGAAGAAGTGTAGTCCTAGAAAGACTCGTGATGTAACTAGCCACCGATGCCGAAAGAAGAAGTCTCCTGGTCGTAAGTCTCCTAAACGTAAATCTCCTGGTCGTAAGTCCCCTAAACGTAAATCGCCAACAAAAAAAAGTCGTAAATAAATCTTCATATTTATAATATGAAGAAAGTATTACTCTAACGAGCTCGTGCACTAAGAAGACGTTTTGGCTTGACAGGAGGCTCATCATCAGATTCAACATCTGAATCTATTTGTTTGATTGCTCTAGTCGTATTTGGTAGTTTACAAAAAGTTTCAAGCATCTTTGTTAAAGCATCTATTTTTGATTCTAAACGTTTAATTGCAAAAGAATTATCATCTCGATTATTTATAGTTCCTACGCTTGAAACTTCTGTTTCTACTTTAGAACATCCATTTGCAATCCATTCATTTATTTCTTTACGCTTGTCACTCCAAAAAAGCCAAGCTCCGAACTTTTCTCCATTTCGTTTATCTGTTAAACTACTATTCCATTTTCCACCCATTGCCTTCAGAGAATCTTTATATTCTTTAGTGTCTCCGCGAATTACAAAAGATTTTGAAGTATATTCTTCTAAAAAAATGTCGGTCATTATTTTAATTTTTTAAAAAACTGTGATTTTTAATTTCATTTTTATTTTTTAGTGCACACCAACTGAAGAAAAATTTGTTTCGCAATTACCTTCTCCGCATCCATTATCACAAGTGGTACCGGGGAAAACAGTGTGATTTATTTTTTCAGTTTGTCTAAGAAGACCTAAAGTGGTTGTAACGCAACTACATGGCCCATAAGAGTCGTCACAATAAGAGACTACTAAATTTGGATCGTCTCTGGGTTGGTTAGGATTAGAGTTTGGACGATGTTTGCTAGTACCAGGATTTCCAGGACGTCCTTTTTGTCCTGAAATACTTTCACAAAAATTTTGAGCAGCTGCACTAAGATCATAGACGCATTCCGGATTATCAAGACACATAGGAAGACCGCAACTAACAATATCACTTACACAATCAATCGCTTGGCCATTAAATTTATTTTTGCATAAATTAAAAATAGTATTTCCGTCAGGTTGTGGACCTGGAGGAGGACTAGGTTTATTTGGCTTGTTAAATTTTGGAACACCAGGATCCCTAATACTTTTAGTTTTGCAACCTATCATAATTTCCATCAGAGAATTTTTAAAATCGTCACCTATTAAAGTTTGTGGATTTTTATATTTGTCAACTATATTATTCGCAATACAACTTACAAGAGAAGGTTTGTCTTCAAGATCACTATTGCTTGAAATAATTGTTTCTTTTAATTTTTTATACATAGAAAGTGACCATTGATCTGGAATTTTATTACATTTTCCTGAAATGCAAGTTTCATCAGGTTGGCAATCACAAATATTACCGCAACCATCTGAGGCTCCACATGTTCCAATTACGCAGTTTGGCTTACACCCCTCGTTTGCAACGCACTGGTTGTTGAGGCATTTTGTTCCAGCGCTACATTCACAAATTCCTCCGCAACCATCAGAATTTAATCCACAATCTGTTCCGGCCGAGCAGTTTGGAATACATTTTGAGTCAGAATTTTGGTTTTTTTGCATAAAACTTTGAATAGTTATACCAATTGAATACCCAATCAATGCAATTCCAAAAAGAATAAACAAAATTATAAAAGCCATTTCAGCTTTTTCTTTACCAGTTGTCATTGCAAATTTTTTATTAAATACCATTTATATAATCTCAAGAAACTTATAATTTGTAGAATATTTAACAAAAAAAATTTATCGTGAAGGTGGGTTAGAAAGTCCAAGAAGACTATTTAATCTTGTATCAACTCCAAATATAATATGAAAGAATATTCCAATCGGAATAGTTAATAAAATACCTGCTATAACAAAATTCCATGGTGAGATATTTTGAAAGCGCAGTCTCCATACAAGCAAAAAAATTGTTATTACACCAATAAAGCTAGATACTAGATCAAAAATTGCTATTTCAAATATTCTGTGTCTTCTAAGACTAACGATTGATACCATTATTTAATAAATAATAAACAAAATTATTAAATAAAATGACAGAAACTTTACTTTACTTAAAAAAATCAATCTCTTCTTCATTTTCTTCATATAAAAGAAGATAAACTTTAACTTTTGATTTAATTAACTCTTGTTCAAGAAAATTATAAGCATTAATCATTGCCATTTTAATATCTGAAAATTGATTTTTAAATGCTCCACCTCCTAGAGGCATCAAGATCAAATCACAATTACCACGTGAAATAGCTAATCTCATTGATCCAACATATTGGGCAAACAAAGTTAATTTTGCAATTATACGAACGTTATTATGTGTAGAATTTCCATATGTTGGTTTGCCATTTTTTAAATTTCCATAAGGAACAGCAGAAGCGTATATAAGATCAACTTTATGATTCATATTAACAAAATGTTCCATTTTACTGTCAAGACCCCGAACAGGTACATCTCTAACTCCAAAAATGGTCATATTAGGAAGAACTTTTTTGAAAAATTCAACATCTGCGTTATCTTTTACTTTTAAATAACCGTTATATAAACTAACACCGTTTATTTTGCCCATAAGTCTAACATTATTTATACCTTTTTCATTACCCGTATTTTGATTACAAGCATTATCAAGTATAAATTGTGCAACTCCTGGATCAGCTGATAATTGCCCCATAGGTCCTCCTGTTTCATCAAATTTATATGCGTCTACATCTGTTATAATTGTATCATCTGTTACATATTCAGCTGCATTTAATTGCGACGGAAGAACAAATATTTTATGTCTTTTACCAACTTTTTGAATTTCTGTTTGAATTTTTCCTACTATTGGAGTAATTTTTGGTTTGATAGATTCATTCGTTTCTTTAAAATCTGTTGCCTTAGCCATACATTTTGTGTACATAACAGTAGAAGTTTGATTATAAGCTCCTTGAATACCTGTTATAAGTTTTAATGTTGATGGATTAAATTTATAATTACCTTGACGACTTTCTTCCATGTTTAAATTAAATAAATTAAATTTTCCAGATTCTTTTATCCATGGAATTTGAAAATCGTTATTTATAAGCGGTTTGTCTTCTTCTTCATCATTAGAATCTATTTCCCAATAAGTACGATTATTTTTGGTGTTTAAATAATAAGGATTTCCACAGTTACTTAAAAATTTTTTATATATTGTAGGAATTATTTGTTCTTTAGGTTTTTCCCATTGAAAAATTGTTCCTTTATATCCAAAATAATAATCTCCAGATTTGCTTTGATGCATTTCCCACCCATCTGGTAATATATTGTCTTCTGTGTCAAAAGATGATCCCCATTGAGAGGTTCCCTTTTCTTTATTTATGTAATATTTTTTACCATATTTCAGGCTTGTTTTAACTTCCCAACAACCTTTTTTCATTTATTTACAAGTTACTAAATTTAATTTATTTTATTATTTATGCAAATTTTGAATTTGAATTTCTATATCAAGTACTATTAAATTTTTAAAATGTCATTTGACAAACAATCTCAGCGTAATATTGTTCAATTGTCATTTGATCTATCAGAAGCAAAAAACAAGGAAAGTTATGAAAAAAATAATCCTAAAGCAACAAAAGAATATATTTTTCCAAATCAAAAAGAAGATGCTATGAATATTGTTGAGATGTTTAAGCAAGAAAAATGCCATGTTATAAGCGTTCAAAAAAAAACTAAAGTTGGTGCAGATGGTCTTATGATTTATATTGGTTTTCTTTTTACAACTGATATTAATGATGATTTTATAATTAATCGTTATAATTTTAGAATTATTACAGGTATGAGTAATTGCTCTTGGCAAACAGATATGAAAGAAAAAGCACCATGCGTTTTTGAAGATAAAGTTTTTCATCACGGACAATTACAAAAAACAGAACTTAAAGATTTTCGAAATAGTCTAATTATTATAGATGAGATTGATGTAGGTGATAAAGAATTTCAAGTTCTTCATAAAACTTTATTTGAAGCCGGGTTATTAGACACAAAAAATATGATTGAATATAATAACAAATTTATTTTTATTAGCGCCACAGGAATTAAAGAATGGTATGATCTTTATAGATGGGGACCTTTACATAAAACTTATAAAATGACTATTCCTTCTTCTTACATTGGATCTATTGATTTTTTGCAGTGTGGTATTGTTCAGGAATTTTATCCGTTAAACTCATTAGAAAACGCAAAAAAATGGATTAAAGAAGATATTATTGATAATTACGGCAATGATAAACGATTTCATCTTGTTCGTGTAACAAATAAAACTATTCCTTTTATTCAAAATGCGTGTAATAAGCTCGGAGTAGTTTTTTTAAATCACAATTCGGATGAGCGTATTACTGAAATTGATAAATTATTTAAAAAATCACCAGATAAACATACGGTTCTTGCTCTAAAAAATTTTTTTCGTCGGGCAAATTTTATTCCAAATGCATGGAAACTTCTGATTGGCGCTGTACATGATCTTTATACAAAAAAAATAGATTATAGCGTCCTATTACAAGCTTTACTTGGACGTATGACTGGATATTGGCGCGATGTGATATCATCTGGTCACAAGACAGGACCTTACAGAAATTCAATTAAAGCTGTTAAAGAATCTGAAAATGTATATAATGATCCGTATGGAAAAAACTCATGGCAATCAGCTACTTTTAATAAAACAGAGGGTGTTATAAAGTCTAAATCAACTATGTTATCTGTTCATAATATTGAAAATTTAGATCCAATAGATTTACCTGAACTTGAACTTAAAGAAAAAGACAATCCAAATTTTTATAGAATTTACGATGATGAAGAGACTGTTAGAAAAGTCTTTGAGATATTAGGTTACAAATATATTAAAACCAATCCTAATGATAAAGGATTTAGAGAAACATCTATTCGTGATAAAAAAAGCGTTAAATCTTTAGATGAAGCGGTAAACAATGTTCAACTGGCAAAAGGAGGAAGTGGAAACGGTACTCAATCACGTAGATACTATCCTTGCTATCAAGATATAACTATTGCAACAACACTTTTATTTGTAGTTATTATTGAACAAACAGAAAATATATTAGAAAAACTATCAGAATGTGATGAAAAGTTTCCATCAATTCCATACGATGATTTGATAGATTAATATGTAATAATATTTCAAAATATTATTACTTGCATATAAAACATCTAAAAAAAGAACATTTTTCTTTTGGTTTTTCTATTTCACATAATTTTTCAACTTTTGTTTCAACACGTTTTAAAGATAGTTTTATATCTTTGTCAATCTTATTATGCAATTTTTCTAATGCTATTTCTGATCTCCGATCAGCATTTTCTCGGTTTTTTATTGCATTTTCAACAGTCAGTTCTAACATATCAAGTTTGTTTTCAAAGTCAATTTCTTTCACTAATGAAGAAGATATTATCTTGACAGCTTTCATATAAGCATCTGGAGATATCCAAATTGCTAAATCTAAAAAGAGAATAGGATGCAAGTATATACCTCTAAAACTTTTTGGTCCATCATCCACTCTTATTGAAAGTTCACATGAATAATCAGTTATGTTTGATATATAATAAGAGATAAGAATTTTATACCTTGCCCTTGTTATATATTTAAGTATTTTCTTAGATTTGTCCATAGATGCAAAACAAATTCTTGAAGCGTTGATATATCCATTTGTTGTGTCCATAATGCACTCTAAACCCAAATACTTTGCTTTGTAATATCTGTCTGTTATTTTTTCGTATGCAAGTTTTTTGATATCTATCTCAATCATTTAATTTATTCAGAAAATCTTTTAAAAAAATTTAATTTTAATTTTTCTTAATTTGTTTAATTACATTTAAATATATAACAAACTAAAAGAAATGGAGTGTAAACACTGCCAGAGTACATTTAAATCGCTTACAACTTTAAAACAGCATCAAAAAACGGCAAAGTATTGTTTAATTAAACAAAATAATACATCACCTCCAGAATTTAAATGCGTTTTTTGTGATACATGTTTTACATTAAAATCATCTCTGAATAAACACGTTAAAATATGCAAAGCAAATTGTCCAGCTGTAAAAGAAAGAGAATCTAAACTTTTACATAAATTAAAATCAGCTCTTCTTTCACTTGAAAATTCACATGGGTACTTTATTGAAGCACCAATCAAAGCAAAAAGAAATTTTCAATCAGAACAATTAATATCACCTGAATATTTTTTATCTTTTGACAATGAATTTCATAGTTTTATTCTTAAATATGCCATACAAATAAATTAAGTTTTATTCATATAAATTTATATGAATAATTTTATCAGTAACTCATGATCTAGCATTTTCATATTCCTGTGCGCATAAAAATTGACCAGTTACTGCTTGTTGAAGTTTACTAGAGTTTGGTATATTTTTTATTAATTCAGCGTGCTTTTGTATGTAAATATCATATGTAATACTTCCTCGTGTTAATGATTGATCAAGCAATTTTATATTAAATTCAAGATCGTTATTCTCTTTTTGTGTTAGAAGAAAGCGTTCTTTTTTAGCTATCACTCGAAAATCATTCATTTCTGATGCTATCAACCATAAAATCATATTATATTCTTTTCCTGGCTCTGGAAAATAATCAAAATAATCAATGTTCATATTTACATTTTTTTTTCTTTTTTGAAAAAAAAATTCAATTTATTAAATAAAAAAAATTATTTGGAAAAATTAAGTAAAATTTCATTCTCGTGTGTTACCTCAGAACCGTCTCCCATTTCAAATGTTAATGATTTGCATCCAAAAAATTGTGTGTTAAATTTAAATCCGTGCCAATCATATTGAGGTCCCATATACGGTAATACACGATTGGTTAGATCTTCTGTAAATTCGTTTGTAACTAAAAGTACCGGTGCAGGACCTCTCTTTGGTATTACAATCATTTTATACATTCTTCCATTGATAACGTATGTAAGCTCATACGTTTTGTTGTCTATACGCTTTACAGAATTATTCATATACTGAATTAAAACTACATAAATTGTTTTAAAAATTAATTTAAAACTTATAATAACAATCATTAAACGATTATTTTCTGTCGTGGACACAAGTGAGTTTAATTTTTTCCATCTACTAATTTTTAATGAAACGGCATCTTTTATGACATCCCCGCATCCACTACGATAAAAGAAAAAAGCCCCTAAAACCATAAAAATTTCAATATACATTAGCCTTTTCTAATAATAGTTAAATGTTTAGATTATGTTTACTACGATTCTCGTACAAGATGCAAAAAAGACTTTGTAATACGAAGATGTGAATCAAGAAGCTTATGAAGCGCAATCCATCTCAAATCTTCCTCTTCATCTTCATTTAGGTCATCATCACCTTCCTCTTCATCGTCTTCCTCTTCATCATCGTCTTCCTCTTCAATCTTCTTATCCTTTTTTGGCAAAGGACGAGGTGAAGATCTAAGTTGAGATGATTGAGTCATAATTGAACTTAGCAAATCATTAATCATGTTAGAATTTGTTTTAGATTCTTCAATAGTATTAGTTTCCTCATTTTGAGTTGTCATTTTTTTATAAAGAATAAATCTTTAAATCTAATAAAATTACAAGTTATTTTAATCTTGTAAATATATAAATGGAGTTTCATCATAGATTGTTGTTGAGTTTATTTACAATAACCATAGGTTTATCTATAGCTACGTATGTTGAATGGACAAAATCTCAAAATAATCCTCCCCCAGAAGACGATACAAGTATGCAAACGTGGGAATACTTGAAGTGGACAACTGTAGGATTTCTATTTTTGACAGTATTATATGTAGGATACTTGTTTGTTAAAAAACCCAAAAAGGTTTATAAACCGTTTGATAAGAAAAAGTATGCTAACTGGCCATTTGAATGACAACAAAATAAATATAATATGATTTGTATTAATCATATTTTTACCATTTGTCTAAGCAACAAAAGATTGTTTAAAAGATTTTATCAAAGAAGTAGTCAAAGTACTTGGCAATACCGGAATATATTTAAGAGCAACGTTAACGAAAAACAGATATTCAACAGCTCCAATAAAAATAAAAGTGATGGTATTTTCTTTAATTATGTCAAATAGACCAATATCTTTATCGCAAGTAAATTTTAATACCATCAACACAATAATCAAAGAAACAAAAATTGATGATATAATTTGAACTGCTGTAATTTTAACCCACATATTACGCTCAAGTGTTGAGTCAGTTGTTTTAGAATAACGTTCAATTGCAATATCTATAGGAGACTGTCCTCCTTCGACGTCTGTGTTAACAAGTCTGGATATACGTTGTTTATCTTGAGGTGATAAATTTTTAAATACTTCTTTTACCGATGAGTTTGATAAATCTTGTATTTGTTCCTCAAAAGTTTTAGTTTCAATAGATGTTATTATTGTAAAAAACAAAACTGATAAAAATGAAAATAATATTAATATGTGAAAAACTCCATTTATACCAACAGAAAAATATTTAGAGATATCCGCCATTTATTTTATTATTATACAATTATTATTTTCTGTTATAATAAAATATGAAAAATAAGGACATTGCACAAATTACATTAAATATTACTTTTATTTCTAGTATAATTGCCGTGTTATTCTTTACATATGGTAAAGATGTAGAAAAAATTATTGTTCAAGATCAAGCTAAAAACATCGCAGATGAGTTGGCAGAAGACGTCAAAATATTTTTTCCAAAAATATCAAGAGAAACTATTGCAGCTTCAATAAAAGTTCCTGAAGAAAAAACCGATGAAAATATGATCTTGAAGAATGCGACCTTAGTATCACAGTCAATAAAAATTTTTGGAACAATATGCGGTGTTGGATTTTTAATAACTTTGTTAATTTGTTTTTTTGGCAATGTAAATATTTTTGAGGTAATATTAGAATCTTTAGTTATTCTTGCATTTGCTGTGTGTACAGAAATTTTGTTTTTGAATGTTATTGCTAGAAATTACAAGTCAGCTGATGCAAATTTTGTAAAATTACAAATACTAAAATCTATAAAGTCTGAATTTTTGGCTTGATAAAGTATTTTTTTCATTTCTTTTCTTACAATAAATAAATGAAAACATTTGCAAAAGTCCTTATAGAGGCTTTGTGTATAGGGCTTATCTTTGTGCTAATGATGTTTTTGAGTCTTCTCGTTACCCCCAATAAAGAATTATTATGGATTTTAATAGCTGCTTTTATATGCGGAGCCAGCTTTCATTTAATATGTCAGTACACTGGCGTAAACGATTGGTATGTAAAGACATACTTTGATTAAATTAAGTAATAAAAATAAAAATGAATTATATTTTACGTTTTTATTTTAAAAATAAAATGAATACTTATACTTGCCCAATTACTTTAAATATTATTTCTGATCCAGTTACTTGTCCAGATGGTCATACTTATGAAAGAAATGCTCTTGAAAAATGGGTTCGTCAAAATGGAAAATCACCAATGAATCCTTCTTTGCCTCTTTCGTTAGATCAAATAGTTACTAACTATGCATTTGCCTCATTATTAACCACACCAATCGTTTCAAATTTAGAACAAACAGATAAAGTCGAGTATCTTACACCAACTTTTTATCTTAAAACGCAATATGACACAACTTGTATCACAGTTGTTAATCCAGAAGAAGGAAATCGTTTGCCTCGAGACATTGTTTTTATAGTTGACAAGTCTGGAAGTATGCAGGTTGATGCAGTTATTCAAACTGCACCCGATGTAACTCCAGAAGATCATGGGTTATCAGTTTGGGATATTACAATTCATTCTGTTATTACCGGTTTGCATACAATGTGTTCAAATGATCGAGCAAGCATTGTTTTATTTTCAAATACAGCAGAAGTTTTAACAAAACTTCAACCAATGACAGAGCAAATACGCGATACAGCTATTAAGTCTCTAAAAAAGATTACACCTACTGGTGGTACTAATATTAATATTGGTATTAAAACGGCTCTTCATATTTTGGACAGTCGAGAAGATAAAAGTCGTGAAGCAACAATTCTTCTTTTTACAGATGGCCAACCAAACGAACGTCCTCCTTTAGGAGAACTTGCTGAATTCAAACGTTACGTTCAAAAAAATGAAGGAATATGTCCAACTCTTCACACTTTTGGGTTTGGTAATAATTTAATGTCTGATTTGCTCTATGATCTTGCAGTAGCAGGAAAAGGATCTTATAATTTTATTCCAGATTCTTCTTTTCTTGGAACTATATTTGTCAATGCATTTGCAAATATTTTTTCTAGCTATACTTCGGCTGGAAGTGTTATTTATAACTCTGAAACACACGAAATTGGTCCAATGCAATATGGGCAAGAACGATGGATTGTGTCAAAAAGTGTACCTGATGAATCAAAGGATGCATTTTTAACATTTACTCAGCAAGGAAAATTAATAACAGTAGCAGAATCAAAAGATATATTATCAAATAATGAGGATGATGATATTATTTCAAGAAACTGGTATATTGATACTTTAAAAAAATGTATTCAATTGTGCATTAAAAATGAATTTGGTAAGGCACAAGACGAAATATATATCTGTAAAGAGCATATTAGAAAAACCAAATATGGAAACGCTCTATTAGCGGATCTTGATGGAGAAGTAAGTAAAGCTTCTACAAAAATTTATTTCAACAAATGGGGAAAACATTGGATGTTTTCTATTCTTCGAGCACACGAACTACAAATTTGTAATAATTTTCTTGATCCAGGAGTTCAATTATATGGAGGAAAATTGTATAAAGAACTCGTTGAGAAAGCCAATGATATTTTTAATTCTCTTCCAGTACCTGAACCTACAAGAAAAAGAGTAAATACAACTCAATGCACTAGTATGGCATATTATAATAATCCAACTTCAGGGTCTTGTTTTCCAGGAGAGAATATGGTAAAAATGTCTGATGGTAAACTGAAAAAAGTAAAAAATGTTATCAAGGGTGACAAGGTTCAGACTGAATTTGGAGAAGCAACTGTAGTGTGTGTATTAAAGACAAAATGTAGTAATAATGAGGCAGATTTGGTTGAAGTTTTTACTAAAAATTCATCAGCTTTTTTGACAGTTACACCTTACCATCCAATCCTTTGGGAAGGAACATGGATTCATCCAAATTCATTACCTAGATCAGTTTCGAGAAGATTATTTTTGAATTGTGAAGCAGTTTATAGTTTTCTTCTTGATAAAGAACACACAATGATAATTAACAATGTTGTAGTCATTTCTATGGCACATGAAAGAACAGAAGGAGTATTGGAACATTGGTTTTATGGAACACAAAAAGTTAAAGATTTTATGACTACATGCCCTGGGTGGGAAGACGGTTTGGTTGTTCTTAATGACACATCGACTGTAAGAGACAAAGATGGTACTTTCTTAGGACTCGAGCGCGAATAAGATTAATTTTGATATTGTAATAATACTAACAAGTATTATTATAAATTTTTACTCTTTTTTAAAATGTTTTTGAATTGCCTCAATTCCATGTTTCAAAAGTTCTTCTATTTTTTCGCTGTTAATGTCAATATTTAAAAAATATATAGACCCTGTAGGTATTAATATAGTTTGTTGAATCCAGCTTGGTGAAAAACTTGATATATTAGATTGACTAATCATAGTATTAATTAACTGTGTTATAAAATTAAAGACACTTTCGACAGGCTTTCTATTGTAATTTTGTGATATATTGCTTGCTCCTAAAAGTTTGAGACCTAGTGTTAAAGGATTTATTTGTTCTTTATTCAAATTACTTAATTCTCCTTGATAAAGAGCTTCTATATTGTTAAATATCCAAATAGGATAGTTGTCTACTACTCCTCCGTCAACAAAATAATCTTCGGTTTCAAATACAGTAAGTGGTAATGGATGAAAAAATAATGGAACAGATAAACTTGCAATTATTGCATCTATTACCTTCACATTTGGAAAAGTTGCATGATGAAAATAAATTGGCTTTTCTCTATTTAGACAGCAAGATACAAGAACTAATTCCTTTCCTGTTTTTTTAAACATCTCAGACATAGTTACATCTTGATTAAATTTTGTATTTAAAATTCCACTTATATGTTTTCTGATAGATGAAGAAGAATTTATACCATAATTTTTAGAAATATTAAAAACACTAGACAGATCATATTTAGTCGATAAATTATCAAAAAACATGATTTTATGTATTTTCATTACTTCATCTGATGTAAAATTTGCAGATAAAAGAGCTGCAAATATTGCACCTACACTTGTTCCAGCAAAACGTTTAAAATGTTCTAACATTCCTTGCTTTTCAAGTTCTGAAATAACACCACAATATGCAAATCCTAAGATTCCACATCCTTCAAATACAAGATTTTCATACTTTTGTATTTGCACTTCTTCCATTATAAAATTTACTTTTGAGATTTGGATATTTAAATGGCTTTTAATAAATTATATGATATTTTCATATAATTTAGATCATGTTTAATGTGCAAATTGGACATAAACCTTCAACATTTTTTAACCAATTCAAAATAGATGGCTTGTTGTTTAAACAATGTTTGCAATTTAATTTTGCTAAGCCTATTCTAGATTGAAGATCAAGACATATAGGGCAGGATTTAAGTAAAGGCTCGATATACGAGATACCTGGATCTTCTTCTGGATTTTTATGATTATATTTTCCAACGTAGGAAAGAACTGATCCAATATTGCAATTTCCACCAGCATCAAGCTGCAAGCATCCAACTAAAGTTAGTAATCTTTCTATAGAAACTCCTGATTCTCCCCAAAGAGCAACTCTCGCTTTTCGTACCTTTTCAATCCATTCAGTTTGCACGCTACATAAACGATCATTATGATACTGCACGTCTAAATAAAAAATAGATGGAAATCCATCTGGTAAAACGGACAATGTTCGTAGAAGAGGAAGTGAAAAACGTGGATGATAATGTTCAGTTTTAATTATTTCTTGAGCTGCTCTGTTAAAATATGAGCAATTATAATTTAAATTTTTTCCTTCTCGAAAAAGAAGATACATTTTTGCGGTAATCATACAATCAGGGCTACACATATACATCATAATCATAAGCATGTTTTCTTTGTGTGTTTGCTCAGAAAGAAATTTTGACATAATTGTTCTTTCAATCTTACAGATGTACAGATTTGGTAAAGTTCCAATAATTCTTGCCCATCTGCAAGCTTTAGGACCAATAGACTTTTCACCTAATGGATCTTTGCATAAATCTAAAAAATATAATAATAAAATCATTGATGCTTCTGGTCCAATCTTTACTTTCAATTTAGACACTAATTGAGACGTTTCAAATATTAAACCACAAGAAGAATCTATTTTCATGCTCTTAAGATTTCCGTTTCTCCAGTTTGCGTATTCTTGTTCTGTTGATAAAGGTGCTGACACAAGAATTTTTAATATCGTTCTGACTGTATGCATTTGTTTTTTCATATACAAATGTCTTGATTTTTGAATAATCTTATAAAAAAATAAAAAAAACATTATTATTGCAAACGGAAAATAAGCCGAAATACCAAAAACATCTTTATTTTCAAAATTCTCATCAAACATAGTTTTATTCTTATTTTTCAAGAATTATAGACTTTTCAATTTTATTTTATTAACTTATAAAATTAGTAATATAGGCTATAACAAAAATAGCTAACCCAGTTGCTTGAATTATAATTATTTTTTTCATCATGTAGATATCTTCATCTTTGCGCATAGAAATAAATTCTTCTTTCATTTTTGCATTTTCTCGAGATTTTCGCATGCGCTGTATTTGGTAATACAAGTTATGATTTGTTTTAGACATTTTACTTAATACTTTTGGTTTTTAGATTTACTTAAGTTGTGTTACTAAGTAAAATCTAATTGTCCAATTCTCATCGTATATCCTTTATTCTTCAAAAAATTGTTAAATGTTGCGTTTACAATTACTAAATCGTTTTCATACGTTCCCCAATCATACCCATATGAGCCATAGTAAAAACTCAAAAACATACTAGTTAAATTCATCATGTCACCTGCTTGATTGATAAAAATCTTTGGATCTTTTTCAGAAAGTTTTACTATCAAAGTGTATATATACATTGCAATTTGTTTGGTAAATATATTACTTCCTATTCTCTTAACACTTTCGTTCAAAAAAATATTGAGTAAATCAGAGTTAGAATAACTAGGTACTCCAATTCTGATTGGAAAACGACGAGACAATCCTTCGTTTGCCGCAAAAAAACATCCATCAATTTCTCTCTGATAACCTGCAACAATCATAATAGACATTCCAATGTTTTTGTCTAAAAAATTCACAATTTCGGTAATAGCTTCTGGGCCAAAAGATTTAGCATCTTCTTTAATTTTTCCATCAAAACAAGGCATTAATTGATAAGCTTCGTCTAAGAAAATAATGCTTTCTAACCCTTTCATGAGCACCCCAGCAGCCTTGACTGCTGTATGACCAATATACTCACCTATCATATCTTTTGGAGATACAACAACTAATTCACCTTTTAGTAAAATTCCAGAATTCTGAAAAACAAAACCAAACGTTTTGGCAAGCTTAGTTTTGCCAACACCTGCCGGTCCAGTGAAAACCATGTTCAAAAAAGCATCCATGAAAGGACGATATCCTTTGCTCAAAATAAATAATTGCTTACAAAGATCGTTTCTAATTGTTGCGCGAGTATCACCAGAAATAGAAACAATACCATCTTCTTCGTCTGTAATTGCTGTTATCAAATTCTTTTTTACGGTTTTAATTATTGATGGTGATATATCAGAAAACTGTTTGTATCTTTCCAAAGATAATTGAGTTAATTTTTCTATTTTTGTTAAAAAAGCGGTGTTTACAATAATCATTGGAAATAGCTTGTCGAGATCTTGTTTGTCTATTGCATGAAACATTTTTGACTTTTCTTCCTTGTCATTTTTAATACTAATCTCGGTTTTTTCAGCTAATTTTTTATATTTTTGATACTTTACTTGATAAATGTCTCTAAGAGACGTTGCAACTTTGGTAGAAAAACTGTCGTCTTTATTTATCATCTGAAGGAGAAGTTCTGGTGTAACATCTTCAGCTGTAGGAATAACAGCTTGAGTTGGTTCATATACTTCTAATGAAACTTCAATATCCATTACATCTGTAAAATTATAATCTATTTTATTAAGCTTTATCTTTGGAATTTTTGGTGGAATTTTATTATCAGGTTTTTTTTGCGGAATTTTATCATAAGTTTTTTTTGGTAATGTATCTGGAAGAAATGTATCGAGAATATTGGTAAAGTTGCTAGGTATAGCACTACTAGAAGAATCTGTATTTTGTTTAATTAAAATTTTATCTGCAAGTTCATTCTTATTGTTTTTTTTATAGGTACTACGACCAGGAATATTATAAACGCTTCCTAATTCTTTTAATCGTGTAAGTGTCATAGAATATAATTCTCCTTTTGTATATTTTTCCATTTAATATTAATTAAGATATTATTGTTTATTTTTTATTTTATTATTGCAATTAGGAAATAAATATTATTGTAATAATATTTATTTAATCATAAGTTTATTGTCTTTCTTCTTCACAATTAATACATGTACATCCTTTTGGACACACTGTATCATCTTCATCGCTACTTGGATCTAAAATTGGACCGCTTTTTTCTTCATCTTCCTCATCTTCATCTTCTTCTTCATCTTCGTCATCATCTGTAAAAATAGTTTTTTCTTCATCTTCTTTATTAAAAACAACTTCTTCTTCCGGATCTACACGTTCTTCTTCATCTTCTTCTTCATCCTCTTCATAGTCTTCATCTTCTTCTTCATCCTCTTCTTTGTTTAATTTTTCTAAATATTCAATAGGTAGATCTTCTTCTTCAATGACTGCACTAATTTGACCTCCCATATTTTTATTCCATTCTACAATATAACCCAAATCAGTAAATGCTTTTAAAATAATTTTTCCAACAGAAACAATTTTTTTAGGAGGACCAAAAAACCATTTTATTTCAGCGCTTCCTTCTCCATCAATATCTTCTATTATTCTATCATCGTTTTCATCTTCAGCACATACCCAGCCTTTTCCAATTAAACCAAGATCATTAATTGTTTCTTCTGGTGGACCAGAACAATAACTACTACCCAAGTAGAGTTGTAAACCTTTTTCTTTACAGATGTCAAAGACCTCTTTAATAGTTCCGCGCTTTGTCATTTATTTAACGTAAACGTAATTTTTAGATCTAAAACAAAAGTTGTTTACAAGAAAAAATGGATGAAATTGCAAAAATGCTCCCAATCTTGCAGCAGTTTGGAATCAGCCCAGAAAATCTTGGACCAGAAAGACTCGAAAAATTAATGAGTCTTGCATCTCTTATAAAAAATCCATCTGATATAACACAAGAAATGTCTAAACAAATTCTAGATACTCTTGGAGTTGTACCTGTTGCTCCAAAAATTCAAAAAAAGAGTACATCTGTAAAAATTGGGCGCAACTCTCCATGTGCTTGTGGTTCTGGTAAAAAATATAAAAAATGCTGTGATAAAAATAATTCTGAAAATCAGACAACTTAGATTTTTCTTAAGGTGTCGGTGCAATATAAATAAATGATATACATATTCCTATAAATACTAAAATACTTAATACTAAACTAACTATTTGAGCTATCTTAATAGATTTAACAGTATTTTCATTTACACTGTCATCGTAATTAGAACATTTATTTGTCATATTTATAATTATTGATGGTATAATAATTAAAAAAATGCTAGTAATAAGAGCTACAACTCGTGATTTAGTTATTGGATTTTTTACAAAATTTAATACACTATATAATAAAGCAAACATTATAATTCCTATACCACAACCTAAAATACCAATAGATAATTCAGTTATCATACTATCTTCAGTGCATTTACTATCCATTTTACTATAAATATTAACATATATACTTCCTATAACAGATAAGAATAAACCAAGTATAACAATAATTGGAATACTTACAATTTTTAATATATCAAAAACTATATAAAATATTAAACCAGTTCCAAATCCCATAAAAAATTCAATCATACTTGAATTAATATTTATATTTTTGTCTGTACAATGTTTTTTAATATAGTATCCAGAAGATGAAACAGCTATTATTATTATTGCCATAAATAATATAATTATTTTATTAAGAATAGATACAGTTCCAGATACTTTTTGTGTATTAAATATGTTTTTTATATTTCCACCACTTTTTAATATCTCATTTGGTGCATTTAAGATTTGAGAATTTGTTACAACATCTGCTACAACACCTGATACAATATCTGATACTGCTGTCAAAGAATCTGATGCAACATCTGATTCCGCTTCTTTTACATCTGTTGTTGTTTCATCTGTAATTTCGGAGTCACTACTTTCTGGGGTTGTAACAGTTGACTTATCACCTTGTGTAGCACTTTGTATAGCACCTTGTGTATCACTTTTTGTATCACTTTGTATAGCACCTTGTGTCACAGTTGGCTTAGCACTTTTTGTATCACTTTGTGTCACAGTTGGTGTAGAACTTTGTTTTAAAACTGGTTTAGCACTTTCTACATTCATTTGTAATATAATAATATAAAATTTTACTAAAGTAAATATTACATTATAATTTTTAAAAAACATTCACAATCATATTGGGCTTTACCACAATATAAACAAACTTCAAGATTTTGACGACAAGTTGGGCATGGTATTCCTCCTTTTACATCAACTCCTCCATATTCTGAAGGTTCTAGCCTGCTTTTAACATATTTATGCAAACACGATAAGCAAAATCTATGACTGCAACGAGTTTCTTCCATAAGATGTAGTTGAACTTCTTCTAAACATATAGCGCACGTTTCATTCGGACTAACAATTTTACCAACTGAGCATGAATCTAAACAGACTGAATGATATACACAAATATATTGATTGCTTAATTTGTTTGTTAATTCTTCAAAAGTAGAAAAGTAAAAACCATTATTGTTGTCAACTTCTTTAAAATGAACACATCTTGAAGAATATTCATTCTTAATATGAGGATTCCATTGAAAATGAAATCTTTTTTTTGAAGAATTAGGTAATTTTGTGATAAAAACGGTACCTTTTTTACTACATATATAGAAAAAACGCAAAATATACAAACTATATTTTTGAGTAAAATTATATTCTACAATTTCATCATAAGTTTCTTTTGTAATCTTGCTTGTCATTTTTTTTCAGTTTCAATGTAAACTCTAAATTTCATTTTAGAGTTTACATTTTATTTATGTACAAATACAATCATAATTAGGATTTTCACAATCATCACAGTATTTCAAGTCTCTTTTGCATACAGGACAAGGAATAGAGTTTTCTTTTAATTCTCCTTCAGGTAAAATTCTGCTTTTTACATATCTATCTAGACAAGATAGGCAAAAACGATGTTCACATTCTGTTTCTTCAAAAACATGCATTTGCACGTTTTTTAGACAGATGGCACATATATCTTCAGGACTTGTAATACGTCCAATAGGACATCTATCAGAACAATATGCATGGTATGAACAAAAATATTGTATCTCGAGTTTTTCTGTTAGTTCTTCAAAATTTGAAAAGTGAAAATCGTGCATATGAAATGTAGATGATTGTGATTTGCATTTTTCTGTGTAATACGATTGTTTAGTAGGACACCAACTAAAAGAGAATCTTTTATTAAAATTTTCGTGATTTTTTGAGAAAGACGCTTCTCCTTTTTTATTAGAGATGTAAAAGTTGTTTAATAAAAATGTAGATTTTTTATAATCGTGAGATAATATTTCTTGATAAGTTTCTTGTGAAATTTTTGAGTTCATGATTTGTTTTATTTTTAAAAGTTTATAAAATATCTTAATTTTAGTTTTTAAAATTAAGAATTACATCTTTACAGGATCGTTAAATAGTTTATGCATGTCAACTATCCATTCAGGCGTTTCTCTTCCACCAACTTTACCTTTCCAAGAGTGTATATACATTTTGTCGAAAAAATAATATGTTCTATAAGCTTCTATAAAATCTTCATCTTTGTACATTACTGGCATAGCAAGTCTGGGAGGAGTAAATCCAATATCTGGTAGATTAGGAACGTTTTTTGCTAAATCTTCAATATAAGGTTGGCATTTATGAATTTTGCCGTATCTGTATGTATATTCTTTACACAGTTCTTGACCAAGACTGCACAGCCATTCATAGTTTCCTTTAGATTCTCTTGTCCATATAGCAGATGGATGATTTTTATGAGTAAGCTTGTAGCACGGTTTATAATCACTTTCAGAAAGATAATGAGCTGAACACAAAAGTTGTGCTGTCTCAAGAATCATTTTTATAACGTGCTTGTCAATATGCATTTGAGCGCATATATCTGGTAAAAGATGAAGAAAAAAAATGTTCATGTTTTCTTTTTTTTCCAATTGTGAACAAAAAAATCAAAATTAATTTATTCATTCTTAATTTTACTTAATTTAAGTAAAATCAAAGTGTTGATAATTAACATATATATTAGAACCTTTTGTTATAGGCACATTTATCACATTTTCATTAACATCAGGTGTTCTAGGTGTTGTAGGAGTATTTGAATCTTCAAAAAAATTAACATATATGTTTCTTTTCTTTTCTTGTAAATCCACTTGCAATAAGTTCTTAGGAGTTTCTGGTATATCAACGTTAGTCTCGCATGGAGTCAATACTAATTCATAAATGTCGCTTAAACATTGTTCTGC
>Ga0209443_1000229_pt1 | contig 37462 bp, 40 predicted proteins | sample LauGreBMM110DCMD_2_FD_187571 | JGI IMG/M metagenome (GOLD analysis project Ga0209443, IMG submission 187571) | Freshwater lake microbial communities from Lake Michigan, USA - Su13.BD.MM110.DCMD (SPAdes) (version 2) | ecosystem: Environmental > Aquatic > Freshwater > Lake | place: Lake Michigan... | reverse complement strand
TGAAAAATAAGGATTGATTGCAATTCGTTTTTCTTTGAAACATGGAACACCATTATAAGTATCAATTTTAATCAATGAAACATAATAAGTAGATCCAATATTATATGTAGAAATAGCTATTTGTCCTGGAAGTAATGGAGGATAATTAAAATACAAATCATTGATAATATTTGTTATAATAGCAGGATAGTCAATATCAGATCCAGGAATAAAACATTCTGAAATATTCAGTCCAGTCCATTCAGGATACAAAGAAGAATATAAACAAGTAGCATCAGACAAATTAGCAGGGAAAATATAAGGCCAAATAGCATCTGTTACCCAATCAGAACCATTTAAAATAGCTATTTCATTCGATAAATCGTTTATAAAATTTAGGTATTCTTGTGAAAAATTGGATAAATCATTTGTATTTGGTAAATATGTATCTAAGTTAACACCACTACTTATTGTTATCCAATTATCTGGAACTAATACATCTTGAATACATTCTTGTATATATATATTTAATCCATTGTCCCAAACTAAAATATTGAATAAATAATAAAATTTATTATTAGGATACTCATTTATTAATTCTTTAAAAACACTTACATTATAAATCTGTTGTCTTGCTAATAAATCATTATAATTTTGTAAATTATTATTATTATTATATTTAACTACTTCATTATAGTTTAAACCACTCCAAAAATTAAATTTTTTCCAATTAAAATATTGAATATAATTATTTTTTGGTTCATTTAAATCTAAAATCCAAAAATAATTTTCATCATCTAAATATTCTTTCTCAACAATAGGTTCCAATACAGACGCATATTGATCTGCTGTAACGATTTGTTCTGAATTTGTATTTATTAAATTAGATACATAATTCACATTGTAGATTGCACTTTTAAAAGCATCTAAACTTGCAATTACTTGATCTAAACGAACATTATTTGTTGAAATAACGCTGTTTTGAAATTGATCTAAAGGTTGAATAAACTTGCTATTTAAAATATCAATGGATTGATTTATAATATTAGCATTATTTTCAGCTACATTAGCAGCAATACTAGAGGCCAAATTTTGTGCTATATTTTCTGCGTCTAAAGCACTTATGTCGCTGGAAGCTGTTGATGTTGCTGACCCTGTTACTATAGAGTCATACTTTGTTCTAAAAGAAGCACTAGAACTTGCAGAACCAGAGTATTCCATTTTATATATATTAATATTTTAATGAATATATATTAGTTGTCTTGTAGTTGTACTTTATTAATTCCTTGTGTTGTATTCACAGGTTTTAAGAATAGATATATAAAATTGATTGAATCCAATTTGTTGTGTTAACCCTCTATCCAACTCTTCTTTCTTACTTGATACTTTGAACCTGAATAATTGATTCAAAATATACCATGTGTTTTCATAATGATGTATAAGAAAGACATGTCAAAATTATTTTCTGGATTTTCTGGATTTTCTGGATTTTCTTGATTTTCTTGATTTTCTTGATTTTCTTGATTTTTTTGATTTTCTTGATTTTTTTGATTTTATTTTACCTGCATCCTGTGGTTTTTGTCTATAATTATCAATAAATCTTTTAGCACCTGTAGCAGCATTCGCAGTACCTAAAACAGCAACATTCGCAGTACCTAAAACAGCAGTCGCACCAAGTGCCGCAGCAGTTGCAGCTGTACCAACTACTCCTTTTGTTGCTTTACTAGCTAATGTAGAGACATATTCACATGCATTTTCATCACCATCGGATAGTTTTTTCATTTTTGGTTGCATCGAATATACATCTTTGAAACATCTAAATTTGGATTGCAGGGGATAACAAAGCCCAGATGAACTTTGTTCACAAGTGTCTCCTGTATTATTACCAAAAAGTTCACTATTACCATATTTGTCTCCAGCTGAATATTTCCCTTCACAACAATAAGTTTTTGCATTTCTGTTATTAATTTTGTTTTCAAAAACGTTTTTTACTCTTTCTGATAAAGGTTTTCTATTCAATGCATTATTTGCTTCATTTAACAAACGATCTTGTTTTACAGGGCTGTACCAATTATTACCATCATCTTCTTGTTCTTGTTCTTCATTATTAATAGTCATATATATATATAATATATTATAAATATATATTTCTTAATATTCTTTTAATTTCATTTCTCCTTGTGTTGTATTCACAGGTTTTAAGAATTGATCGCGAATAGATATATCATTTACATAACTATTTTCACCTAAAAATGGATTGAATCCAATTTGTTGTGTTAACCCTCTATCCGATATTTTTGTATCCAACTCTTCTCTCTTACTGGATACTTTGAATCCTGAATCACTGATGTTTTGATTCAAAATATCCCATGTGTTTTCATCATGATGCAAAGATGATGTATAAGCAGAATTTTCTATTTCTTTAGTATACTCTTTATTTTCTATTTCTTGTACATGTTTTAGTCTTCTAGACCTTTCATAAGGTTGTCCATTCGTCCATTTTACTTCCATTTAGTTACTAATAAATATAATGAAAAAAAAATAAAAAATAAAACCAATTTATAAAAATAAAAATAAAAATAAAATATGTTTGTAAATTAAATGACCATAATAAATGGAATTGAAATCGATAATATTGATTATAAAGTAAATGATATTAAGTATGCAATTGCAAATAATAGCCCGATTGAAGATATGTTACATGTGATTATTGTTATTTCTAATCCATGTCAATTTGCAAAAAGATATATTTTATGTAGAGAATTTATCAAAAGAATTGAAGAAGAAGAAGAAAATGTAACTTTATATGTGGTCGAAATGATTTATCCAAAACAAAAATTTGTTATAACAGATAAAAAAAATAAAAAACATTTACAACTGAAAACAGATACTCCTATTTGGCATAAAGAAAATATGATTAATTTAGGCGTTAAATATTTATTACCTGAATCGTGGAAAGCGTTTGCATGGATTGATGCGGATATTGAATTTGAAAGTAACACCTGGGCTTTAGATACTTTGAAAATTTTAAATGGATGTAAAGATATTGTTCAACTCTTTAGTCATGCTGTAGATATGGATAGAGAAAAAAATAATTTGAATATTTTTAATAGTTTTGGTTATAGTTTTACTAAACAAAAACCATATTTTATAACAGGAAAAGATTATTGGCATCCTGGTTTTGCTTGGGCAATTACTAGGAAAGCTTATGAAAAAATTGGTGGTATATATGATAAAGGTATTTTGGGTTCAGGAGACAATATGATGGCACTTTCTTTGATTCATTGCGCAGAAAATTCATTAAATATGGATTATCATGAAGATTATAAAAATAGCATTATAGAATATCAAAAAAAAACAAAAAAGCTAAGACTAGGATATACACCTGGTGTAATTCGTCATCACTATCATGGTTCAAAACAAAATAGAAAATATACAGAAAGATGGCAAATATTAATAAAACATAAATATTCACCTGTCAATGACACAACATATGATGAAAATGGTATTTTAATACCAACAAAAAATTTTAATGAAGAATTAAAAAATGATATATTCGATTATTTTAAAGAGAGAAAAGAAGACAACTAATTAAATTTTTATATTTGATTTGTATCTTGTTTTATAATATTTAATTGTTTTGTAAATAAAAATTTTTCATCTGTTCTGCATCTACGTTTTAAATTACAATCTAAACAAGCTAGATGAAAATTATTTATATTATGTCCTAAATCATTATCAATCCTATCTACAGACCATTGTTTTATTTCTCGCGAAATATCATATAATATATTCATTGCTTCTTTACAATAACGACATTTTAATTCACACTCTTCCATTTTTTTTACAACAGATTCAAATGTAATAAATTGTTGTACATCTAATTTTTTTTTAATAATATCTTGTTGTTTATAACCAGATATTTTTTTATTAATTTCTTGAGTCATAACTTTTGATACTTCTATATCTGTATCTGTTGATGTATTTATTTTATCTAAAATAATATGTAATAATTTTATTTGATTGTTGTAATCAAAATATTCATCTGAAAATGTCCATTTTTTTGTAACTATTCTTTTTTTGGGTTCTTTATGAATGATTCTATCTTTATTTAATATTTTCCCCATTTCATATTTATTATGCGTACCATGAATAGTAATTTTTTTTATAGGTTCTTGAATATCCATAATATAGTATATTATTTAAATGATTTAAAAATTCTGCAATAAATAAATATTTTGCGAAACTGAGTTAAACTCATTGCTATATAGTTATATATATGGAAGACGTATCAAATTCAAATACAGAAAAAGACACGCCTATTTTTGAAGAATGTCAAGAACTAAAAAATATTAAATACAAAACAATGTTATTGAACGGCGCACCATTACAAGAAACGAAAGCTGCAAAGGATCTTTCTAATTTAGATAAATTTTTAGAAGAAGAAAAAAACTATAATAGCAATGAACCTTGGTGTAAATTAAATAAAACAATCAAGTATAAAAAATTGCTTGAATTTACAGAAATATATACAAAAAATAAAAATTTAAATGAAGATGAAACAAAAATACTAACTCTTTTTTTAAAAGATAGTCTTGATAAAAAAAAATTATTGAAAGTAAAGGATGTTATTTATGATAAAGAAAATGGAATCATTAAAGAAATACCTGCTTTAACATATACAAAGGCAAATAAACATTTTACTCTCAAGAATATCGATAAACGTGTTTCCACATTAAAGTCTTTGGCTCCAAAAAAGGGACATGGAACTATAAGAAATAAAATTGTTGAGAGTAAAAAAGATGAAAATGATTCTGATTCAGATAATTAAAAAGTAGAAATTTGGTAAAGGATTTAAATGTATAAACTTATATATATATAACTTTATATGCAAAATGATTTGGATTCTCTTGTAGATATAATTGATACGTTAGTTTTTGAAGACGAACCATCTATATTTACCGACGAATATGCAGTTGATCTTATTCAAACCGCATTATATTTAATGGATGAATTTATAATAGACAACCCACAAATTATTTCAGAACCAGACTTCCATGAAATTGTAGTAGAAGAGATCAAGGACATCTTTTATGTTCAAATGGAAGAACATATAGAAGGACTTGTTCATGGCGATGATATTGAAGAAGACATGAACGAATTATTAGAAGATGCTTTTCAAATATTTATTACTTCCTTTTATCCAGAGAGATCTATCAATACAAATGATTATAATATTGTTGAACTAAATGATGAGGATATTCATTTTTTGGAGAAAAAAATTCAAGGCTTACGTGATATCCCGCAACCTGTACAAAGAACACCTGAATGGTATGAGTTCCGTTCCAATTTAATTACTGCAAGTAACGCATGGAAAGCGTTTGAGTCACAAGCTGCTATCAATCAGCTTATTTATGAAAAATGTCGAAAAGAAGACATAAAGGTTGTTGATCCTAATATAAAAATAATTAATAATGTAAATACAAATACACCTATGCACCATGGCCAAAAATATGAGCCTCTCTCTGTAATGTTTTATGAAGATAAATATAATACCAAAATAGAAGATTTTGGATGTATTCAACATCCGGCTTACTCATTTTTAGGTGCATCGCCAGATGGAATTAATGTAGATCAACTATCTGAACGTTTTGGTCGTATGTTGGAAATTAAAAATCCGGTGAGTCGCGATATTACAGGTATACCTAAAAAAGAATATTGGGTGCAAATGCAACTTCAAATGGAAGTGTGTGATTTGGATGAATGTGATTTTTTGGAGACAAAATTTGTTGAATATTCAGATAGGCAAAGTTATGAATCTGACAAAGATATTCATTGCAAAAAAGGTATCATCATTCAGTTTTATACAAAAGAAGGGCTGCCGTTTTATGCATATAAACCACTTCATCTAGAAGAAGTTTCACAATGGGAAGATGATACAATTACTTTTTATGAGTCAGAACCATATCAATATTCATTTACAAAATATATTTATTGGAAATTGGAACATTTGAGTTGCGTTCTTGTGTTACGCAATCGTGAATGGTTTAAAAATAATATTGGTCAATTAGGAAATGTATGGACCACTATTGAAAAAGAAAGGATTACTGGTTATGAACATAGAGCGCCAAAAACATCCCTTAATAAAGGTACCCTACGAGAGAAGCTAACAGCCAAAAATACAACATCTGAGAAAGAAGTTAATTTTTTTAATTTCATTAAAAATAAAGAAAAATAAGTGTAAAAGTGGATTGTATTCTTTTTCTCAACCTTTTGCTCCACTTTTGCTCCACTTTTGCTCGACTTTTGCTCCACTTTTGCTCCACTTTTGCTCCACTTTTGCTCCACTTTTGCTCCACTTTTGCTCCACTTTTTTTAAAAGTGGATTTAATATAAAATATTTGTGACATTTGTTCTAAATGGTTGTAAATTTATATCCGTATCAAAATAACCAATACGATTACCACAATCTGGATTTACAGGTGGTAATTGCTTCACATAATTGCTACCAATAATTTTATCATGATATAAAGCTCCACACATGGATGCAGGCAAACATGTTCCTTCATCTGGGTTTGGTGGGTAGCGAATATTATTTGTTATTTGATCATAAGAGCCTAATTCAAAAATTGGATACTTTGTCCATATATCAGCAGCAGAATCATTTGATAATTCATTTTTACCTATAGGTGGATAAGTATCTTGAATTAACACTTTTGTTTGTGCATTTGGGAAATCACCATGTGCTCCTGCTAAAGTATAATTAGAATACCCTTCAAGTAATTCTAGTGGATATTTAACATTGAATAATACAGGAATACTTAAAGCAATTACTAAAATTAAAAACAGAAATAAGAATGAATTCATATATATATATCCACCTTTAAAAAAGGTGGAGCCAAAATTAACAATTTTATAATATTCTTATAACTATTATAAAATATTTTAATACTTATTTTGGTTGAATTCTACCTTTCTAAAAGATAAATTTGGCTCCACCTTTTCTAAAGGTGGATTTTCTAAAAGTGGAAAAGGATTTAAAACAATCACTCTATATATTTATATTATGGAAAGTCTAAATGAAATGCATGTGACAAAACGCAATGGTGATTTACAGGAAGTTGCGTTTGATAAGATTTTAGAACGTGTTAAAAAACTAGGCCAAGAAGCAAACATTCATATTAACTATTCTTCATTAGTTATGAAAGTGATTGACCAATTGCATGATAACATACCTACCGGAAAAATTGACGAATTAGCTGCTGAGCAGTGTGCATCTATGTCTACAAATCATCCAGATTATTCCACTTTAGCGGGTCGCATAATTGTATCTAATCATCAAAAAAATACATCGGCTTCTTTTTTGAATACTATGAAAAAGTTGCACGAGTTTAAAAACTCTAAAGGTGAAAATATATCTCTTATTTCAGAAGATCTTTGGAATACCACAAATGCACATTCTAAAAATATTGAAGCAATGATTGATTATAATAGAGACTATTTGATTGATTATTTTGGTTTCAAGACTTTGGAGCGAGCTTATTTGTTTAAAGTCAATAATAAAATTGAAGAAAGGCCTCAGCATATGTGGATGCGTGTTGCTATTGGTATTCATGGTTCAAATCTAGGATTGGTAAAAGAAACTTATGATTTAATGTCTCAAAAATACTTTACTCATGCCACACCTACTCTTTTTAATGCAGGAACACCACGCCCTCAATTATCTAGTTGTTATTTAATTGCAATGGAAGACGATAGTTTAGATGGTATTTTTAATACACTACATGATTGTGCTCGTATTTCAAAATGGGCTGGAGGTATTGGTCTTCATATTCATAATATAAGGGCAAAAGGCACTTTAATTCAAGGAACGAATGGACTTTCTACAGGTCTTGTGCCTATGTTGCGTGTTTTTAATAATACCGCACGCTATATCGATCAAGGAGGAAAGCGCAATGGTTCTTTTGCCATCTATTTGGAGCCGTGGCATGCCGACATTGAAGATTTCTTGGATCTTCGCAAGAACCACGGCGACGAAGAGTTGAAGGCACGTGACCTCTTTTATGCTCTATGGATTTCCGACCTTTTTATGGAACGCGTCAAAGAAAACGGCGAATGGACGCTCATGTGTCCGCATGAATGTCCCGGTTTGGCCGACGTCTATGGTCCAGAATTTACAACACTTTACGAAAAATATGAAGCATCTGGTCTAGGTAGAAAGACGATTGGTGCACGTGATTTATGGTTTAAAGTGTTGGATGCACAAATGGAGACAGGCACACCTTATCTATTATTTAAGGATGCTTGTAATATGAAATCGAACCAGAAAAATCTTGGCACCATTAAGAGTTCAAATTTATGTACCGAAATAATGGAATATTCAGACGACAAAGAGACCGCCGTTTGCAACCTGGCATCTATCGGTCTCCCTAGTTTCGTAGACCCTTCAACTAAAAAATTCGACTATGATAAACTGCACATAGTAACCAAAGTTGTGACAAATAATTTGAACAAGGTCATTGACATTAATTATTATCCCACTGAAAAAACAAAAACCAGTAATTTAAAACATAGACCTATTGGCATTGGAGTCCAAGGGTTATCCGATACTTTTATTTTAATGGATATACCATTTCATTCTGAACAAGCAAAAGAAGTAAATAAAATGATTTTTGAGACCATTTATCATGCGTCTTTGGAAAAAAGCAATGAACTATCTATAGAACGTGCTGAAAAAATACAAGAATTATTAGAAGGAGATAGATGTAAATTAGTTGAATTTGTAAATCAATATGATTACGAATTATTGTCTGATAAAAATACAAATGTAACTGAGAATAATGACTTACTAGGCACATATAGTTCATTTATTGGGTCGCCAGCATCCAAAGGCATTTTGCAGTACGATATGTGGAACGTTCAGCCATCGTCTGGGCGTTATGATTGGGCTGAATTAAAAGAGTCAATTGTCAAATATGGTCTACGAAATTCTTTACTTGTTGCTCCTATGCCTACTGCATCTACGTCACAAATTCTTGGATTCAATGAATGTTTCGAACCATTAACAAGTAATTTATATTCGAGGCGCACACTGGCTGGAGAATTTGTGGTGGTAAATAAATATTTGATGAGCGATCTTATTGATTTGGGATTATGGAATGAACAAATTAAAAACAATATTATTGCCAATAAAGGATCTATTCAACAATTAACGAATTTGTCAGAACATTTACGAAACAAGTATAAAATTGTTTGGGAAATGCCAATGAAACATCTTATTGATATGTCTGCGGATCGTGGAGCATTTATTTGTCAAAGTCAAAGTTTAAATTTGTGGTTAGAAGATCCTACCTATAATACATTGACGTCTATGCATTTCTATTCGTGGAAAAAAGGTCTTAAAACAGGCATTTATTATTTGAGAAGAAAAGCGAAGCACCAAGCTCAACAATTTACGATTGAACCTGAATTAATTGAGAATTCAGAAAAAGCTGAAATTTGCGAAATGTGTTCGGCTTAAAAAAAAATATCATTATGTTTTTTATCATAATGATACGCATATACAATGACAAGTTATACAATGACAAGTTATACAATGACAAGTTATACAATGACAAGTTATACAATTTCCATCTTTTCAACAATTTTTGCATACTTTTCACAATCTAATAAAATATCTCGATCACTATTTAGTTTCATAAAACAACGCAAAGTGATTAAAATATCTACAAGTGAATTGTGCAAATTCTGTGGTTTCGTTGCAAACAATTTTTCATGCAATTCAGAAAGCTTCGGAAATTTTGTATATTCTTTACCATATTTACTAACCACATGAATTGCACACAACTCAATAGACTCTTGCATAGTACAATAAATTTTATTAAAATTTGTAAGAAAATGTAAATCAAATTTATAATCGGATATAACACGTTGATCATATTTTTTTGAATATATAACTCTAAGCAACTCAATATATACCATATTAATATCAAATACAACATTATGACCTACTAATAAATCAACTTCTTTCAAATGAAGAAAGAATTCCTTCAATGCTTCTTCAACATTAATACCACATTTTTCTGATATTTCACTTGTGATTCCATGTATAGCAGTGGACTCTGATGGTATCAATAAACAATCTTGCATTTTTATGATTGAATCATATGTCTTTGTAATATCGTTTTCACTCGTATCAAATATGACAAAACTGAACTGCACTATATGCGGCCACTTATCAAGAGTATCTTGATTCATTATTTTAGTTTTAGGTAATCCAGTAGTTTCTGTGTCAAATATTAACACTTTCATTTAATTAATTAAATATACGTAATAGAGTTTAAGTCTTTTAAAATAAGTATTTATGCAAGTTATTTAATGACTTATTTTTCTTTCAATTTTATTATTTCATCTTTTCTAAAAGTGGAATAATAAAATTTGTTTTTCTTTTCTAAAAGCATTTTTATGTCGGTGGTACAGAGCTAGCTATAGTATCAGTCTCTCCTATAGGATCAATATAAAAAGTAAAACGTTTAGGTACTCCATATGTATCAGGTATATTTCTACTTAAAGAAGATAATGTATCTACTATTTCTCCAATAGTTTTACCACCTTTAAATCCAGTTGTAAATGGATTATTTACTGGTTCTCCCAGACTATAAGCTAAAGAATCTGAATTTTCTATTCTTTGCTGGACTATTGGGAGTAACCCAAATATTTCTGTAGGTTCTGATTGAGCACCTAAATATACTTGTATTTTTAATAAATACATATATGAATTTTTAAAAGCGGGACTATTTGTAACAAATGGCAATTTCACAAAAGTTTCTTCGCTAATATTAGACGCAATTAACGTTGTTTGATCAGCAGTGAGATTTGAAATTATATTTGGATCAGTACGCTTAAATAATGATTGTTGTATGTTTAGTACAGTTGACAATCCTCCTGGCATTTTATATATGTTACTTTTTTATTTTTAACAAAAAAAATAACTTTCATCCTTAATATGAGCCAAATACCTCCTAAAAGATTTGTTATGTTTCTTGTTTTTGTTTGCTTCTTAGCTACGCAGTGCCTTTGGCTTAAAGGTGGTACGATGCCAAATGGTAGTTCCATATTCTTTAATACCATCTATATGCCTTTTTGTTCCATAACCTTTGTTAGAATCAATACCATAATGCTCTACTAATTTAGGGTTCTCTTCGCATAATTCCCCGATATATTTATCGCGTTCTACTTTGGCTAAAATAGAAGCCGCTGCAATAGATGCGAATTTATTGTCACCTCCTTCAATCATAACATGAGGTAACGTTTCTATCTTGTTTGTTTTTTTATTAATATATGTAAATGGTTTAAAATAATTGCCGTCAATCAAGAGGGAATACTTTGGTTCTATTATATCTTGTAATACTACTTTTGTATTCATTTGTTTCATTGTTTTTAGAATACTATCATGCATTGACATCTGTGTAGCTTGCAAAATATTGATGTTATCTATTGTTTTTTCATCTTCAAAGGATATGTACCAGGCGAATGCATGATCCTTGACGTATTGCGCGGCTTCTTGAATCTTCTTTTTAGATGTAAATTTTTTGCTATCTTTCACCATGGAACAATCAAAAGAATCATCTTTAGGTAAAATTACTGCTGCCGTATATACTCGTCCAAATAATGGTCCTCTTCCAACTTCATCTACACCAATTTCATATACGTCTGGATCTTGATTATAAGATTTCTCTAGAACAACTTTGGGTTTGAGTATACGCTTTTTCTTATTAGGTTGCATTATAATAATTTCATCATCAGAGTCATATATAATTTCTGTAGTGATGGACTCTGTTTTCTTCATAATAATAGTATATTATATTGTTGATATATTTTCCAAATCAATTTTAAATAATATTCTAAACTTTTTTCACTATATAAATTATACAATGAACACTGAAGCATTATTTCTTTTCTTAATTTTATTATTGGGTTTAGTTTTATGTTCCTTTTTAGGAGGTAATTATGATTATGAAGGATTTACAGCGCCTTCAACTTCTCCCGTTTCTACTTCTCCCGTTTCTACTTCTCCCGTTTCCACTTCTCCCGTTTCTACTTCTCCCCTTTCTACTTCTCCCCTTTCTACTTCTACTAGTGGTGCTGCAACTTCTGCTCCTGTAGTAGGAGACAATTATAATCATGTCAGTGGTTCCATGACAAGCTTGCAAGCTAGCTCTACTTTATATGGCCCAAATGGTGCTAAAATTGAAGTTGTGCAAAATAGTGATGGCACTCAAAGTCTAAGTACTACTCTACCCAATGGAAAAACAATGACATTAGATTCTAAGAAAGAAGAAAAAAAAGATTCTTTTAATAAAACAACTACTACTAGTGTTGAAAGTTATACCAATTATTATGGTGCAAATGGTAGTGCTACTACATTTTATGGACCTAATGGTGTAACTGCTTCCGTAGTAAAAGGAGAGAATGGACAAAATGCAGTCCATGTTGAAACCAGTCAAGGTGATTATACTTTTACACCAAATGCCGCTTACTATAATCCTGAAAATTATACAAATAATACAAATAGCTCTAATCAATATTACGGCAGCACTGGCTATCAAGTGAATACGTATCAAGGTGCTTATGGCGGTGAAGCAGCGACCGCAACTGGACCTGCAGGAAATACTGCTTATTATGCTCAAGGCCCTAATGGAAACGCAGTTGCCGGAACAACTTCTGCAACGAACCCTTATTATGGTGGAAATACAAATTCTTACTACGGACCTTATGGCGGTGAAGCAGCGACAGCAACTGGACCTTATGGTAATACTGCTTATTATGCTGAGGGACCTTATGGAAATGCAGTTGCCGGAACAACTTCCGCAGGACCTTATGGTGGAACCGCAACTGCAGTTACCGGACCTGCAGGAAATACGGCTTACTATGCCGAAGGTCCAAATGGAAATGCAGTTGCTGGAACTACAAACTATTCTAGCTCATTGCCTCCTGGAGTGCCTGCTAGTCAGATACCACCTGGAGAGGAAGATTTATATATTTTGAAGTCGCAAGTGGTACCCCCTGTGTGCCCGGTTTGTCCTGCTGCTGACAATGTTCTTGAAAGTATTCAAAAAATTCAGGAAGCCAAGTGTCAACCCTGTCCTAGACCACAACGCTGTCCAGAACCATCGTTTGAATGTAAAAAGGTACCCAATTACAATGCAATTGGTAACGACCAGTTACCAGTTCCTGTTTTGAATGATTTCTCGACATTCGGTATGTAATCCAATCCACCTTTCACTACGTAGTAAAAAGGTTGCTTGATACATATTTCTTCTCTCTCTCTTTCTGATATTTTTCACTTAATTTTGTTCTCATTATACATAATCAAGTGAAAATTCATTTTACTATATTTTTCAATTTAGATATTTGCTCTTAGATTCTTTCAAAGGTGGAATATTAATCTCTCGTCTTGATACATTTCTTATCCATTTGAAAGGTCGCACTTTTATCTTCAATTGGCACTATATTAATAACACATTTTGACTTCTTCCCGTAAAGTGGCTCTGTGCAGCCCTTTTCTTTTTCTCCTCGTTTCTTAAGAGTTTTGTTTTTTACATTTGTCTTTTTAAAGTTGAATACTTTTGGTTTCTCTTCTGTACACCTAGATCTGAAATGTTCGTATCTTTCCCTAACATCACAATAACTCAAATGTGAACTCTTCTTCAACATTTTATTGATTACTTCATGCAGTTCATAAATATAACGAGAGAATGTCTCTCTACTTGCCATATCACACATTTGTAGTGGTTTCTTTTTAAAATTATTTGTAAGATTTACTCGACAATATTTACATGGTAGAACATATTGCAAGTTGAGTACAAAATCTTTATAATGTTGCTTATCTGCTTTTGTAGGATTTATAGGATAATTGAAGCTCATGGTATGAAGATAATGCCACATAGGTGGCCCCCAAACGGATGTTAACATTCCATCTCCTGAATTATAATCTTTTTTTTTAAATACGCGCTTTCTACTCTTATTATTTTTATTATTTGTATTTCTATTTTTATTATTTTTATTATTTTTATTATTACGCGTCGTTGACATTATATTATACATATATTATTTATTTTGTTTCTATCATTTTTTTACCAAAATTATACCATAATATTACTGAAACTATACTCCCTACAACAAATCCATTTCCAGCGCTTGCCAATGTTTTTCCTGCTAAATAATAAAAACCCAATGGAAAAATAATATACGTCAAGACAATGTAAAATGACATGATACCCATAAAGGTTTGAACTTGCTTATCCATTATATAATATATAATATATAAATAAAATAATTTATAAATTAATATATCTACATAATATATGGAAACAAATAATAGTCCATTGAATCTATCTATTTTTACAAAAGAAACAAAAAATATTTGTCTTTGTACTGCCACATCTATTATGATTATTATACTATTTGTTATTAGCCCATTAAGCAGTTTCTTTAAAACTTCTCTCTTTATGAAAATACTTTCTATAGGAATAATGTCATACATTATTTATTTAAATTACAAACAGACAGATTTATTAAGATCCGCAAGTTTGGTTGCGGATTCATTAGCAGTTCAGTCACAATTAAATACAAATATATTATGCAGCTATGTATTTACTTTTTTTATTGGATTACTAATTATTTTTGTCTTTAAGAGTATGTTGAAAAGTTTTTTCTAATTTAGATGATTTCTTTTTAATTTCCATTATTTTTCTATAATAAATAGTATCATTTGGGAAGTCATATTTTTTGATTTCAATGAGTCCTCCTTTATTTGTTCTGAATAACATATAATTGTATAAATATTCATATCTTTATATGTTATTCGTTAAAACATATGGTTAATTTCTTCTAGAATATATATAAATGTATATTCCTATTAAACCTTATAGTCCTCTTCCTGGACAACCTAGTAGTTATTTTTCAAACGTCTCTTCATATATGAGTGGTAATTCTCTTGTTATTATAATTGCATTATTTTTATTTTTGTTTATTGCTGGTTGTTATTACTATTATTATATTTTACCCGAAATGCAAGCGAAATATAAACCAAACAATGAAAAGACATCAAGCGATAATACATCCACTAGCAGTGCTGAAATTTTATTTTTTTACGCCGATTGGTGTCCTCATTGCAAAACAGCTAAACCCATTTGGAATGAATTGAAAACGGAATATGAAAACAAGACTATAAACGGATATAAAATTATTTTCACAGAAGTGAATTGTTCAGAAGAAACTACAGAAGTGGATAAAATGATGAATCAATATAATGTAGAAGGTTATCCTACTATTAAATTATTGAAAGATGGTCAAGTCATTGAATACGACGCAAAGCCTTCCAAAGAGACATTAGTGAAGTTCTTGAACACTGTTCTCTAAAAGGGTGTCTTCATCTGACTTATTTATTTTAGATAAAAAGGATTTACCAGATTCCACACCATTTTCAAATAATGATTTTCTTACTTCACTACTAGTAATCGCTTCCTTTAAAAAATCGAAATCTAAATGAGAAACATCGCAAATGACTTCATTTTTTATTTCAGGTTGTGATCTATCTGTACTTAAACTAAATACCGCCTTGTATAAAAAACTTGTTAAAAATTGTATGAGTGTAGACTCATCAGTAATATTATTTTTAGATTCTGAATATTTATTTTTAAACCCTAGTATTTCATCAGGCAATTTTCCTGATGCAATACAATAATTTAACGGGTAATTACATGTTGTACCCCCGTCAATATAACATTTACCATCTATACAAACTGGTGTAACTAATATTGGTAATGCGCTCGTCATTTGTATAGCAGTAACTACTGACAAATTTGGATGTGTTATGTAAGAAATATCTTCTACTTTATATTCATTGATTTCAAATCCGAAAAAATGCAATTCTACCTTTGTAAAATTGTAAAAATCCAATAAATTTATATCTATTGGAATATCTTTAGCATCAAACAATGGTTTAAAACATTTTTCAATATTTTTGTTATCGTAAATACCCTTTTTTGTATAAGCATCCAAAATATTCTGAACTTTGATAGGAAATACATCCTGCCATGGTCTTTTAATAATGTAATCATTTATTGTTTCCCAATCAAATTTAAGAGCAATACATACCCCAATTATAGCTCCCGCAGATGTGCCATAAATGGTTTCAATATCTTGTAATTTTACATAATCATTTGTTTCTAAATGATATAATGCACCTAATGTTTGCAACATGGTAGGACCACCTCCAGACATTACCAAGTGTTTAATTGACATTTCATAATAATAATAATTTCATTTTAATATATTATACATTTAAATGATTTATACATTATTTTTTAAAAGTTTTTTTCTGACCAGTATTTAAATGGCCAACATATTTACACTAGAAAATATTGACAATTTTTCAGAAAAAATTAGTATTGATGAGCTTTATGAGAAGAAAAGACATCAAGATTTAACAAAATTGGCATTATTCAATAAAATTTTAAATCGTATCCATGTAAAAATTAAAACCGCTTCAAGACAAAAAGTAGATGAACAATTTTGTTGGTATGTAATTCCAGAAACAATGATTGGTGTTCCTAAATATGATCAAGCAGGGTGTATTGCTTATATTATAGATAAATTGAAAACAAATGGCTTTAATGTGCGTTATATTCACCCAAATTTGTTATTTATATCTTGGTTACATTGGATCCCATCTTATGTTAGAACTGAATTGAAAAATAAAACTGGAATTGTTATTAATGAATATGGGCAAAAGATTGAAGAGGGAGAAAATGAAGAGGGAAATAAATTAATTATAGATGCTGAACCAGTTGATCCAAATGATTACATATTGAATAGACAAGATCCAAATCAAAAGGGAAAAGGACCAAAGAAAGAATATACACCTATTAAATCATATAAACCTTCTGGAAATCTTATTTATGACATAGATTTGTTGAACAAATTGGAAGATAAATTTCGATAATTTTCTACCTTTGAAAAGGTGGATTAAAACAAATTTACTTGCGACGTGATTTTCTACGATTTTTTATGGAAACGCTCCTTCTTGATTTTCTACGATTTTTTATGGAAACGCTCCTTCTTGATTTTCTACGATTTTTTATGGAAACGCTCCTTCTTGATTTTCTCACCCTTTTATTTTTACGAGATTTACCTCCTTTACCATATGCTTCTGCTTCTGCTTTTTTTTTTACTAATTTCGAACATTCCTGCTTTATTCTTTGCAACTTAATCTCAAGTAGGAATGCCCTTTCGGCTTCCTCTTCGGGATTTTTCTCTTTATATTTAGCATTATGCATATCGTATACTTTAGGATCGAGATCCAGGTCTTTCATAATAATTTCAGGCAGAGCTGAAATTATTTTATCATTTTTTTCTTCCCAATGTTTACCTGCTAATATCGCACAAATTTTAACTTGATTCACCTTTTCCATATCATCGTCACTGAAACTCTTTTCTAAAACTATTAAAAAATCTGATCGAAATTTATAATATGTCTTTCTAAGATCCAAATCTCCGGATGTTTTCAAATCTTGCAAATTTTCTATACTACTTTTATAACTATCCAAACCATGTTTCCGTCTTTCATTAACTTGTTTTAGATCTGAAAAAATTAAAAAATCAGGTTCCTTTTCATCATTTCGCAATGGACTCCCAGTAATATTACCAACAAAAGTCCCACTTGCCCTTCCAGAAAATTTAGGGTATTCATTATTTCGTGTAATTATATCTTCTATATAATACTCTGTACCTGATATTAGAGCTTCATCACGTGTTTTTTCAGGAGGTGGTTCTCCATTATAAATTTCTTCATCACTCATTTATGTTATATATTATAATTATACATAATATTTTTCGCCTTTGTCCATTCGGTTGTCATCTTTTCTTTGAATACGTATCTGAATCTACTTCATACTTTTTCTAAAAGTGAATGGAAAAAAATTGAAATAAATTATAGGAATTTAATAATTTGTATAACTTATTCACAACTTGCGTTTACAATGCAGAACATCATACATAAAATTAGCGAATTAGATGACAACAGATCTGTTACATGGAATCAATTCAATAATTTATATAACGAGTTTTCAAAAATACACGAGGAATCATTTTCCAAATTAGAACAAGAATTTAATAAACATGTAAAATTCACAAAAAAATATAAAAAACTACATGAAGTAAACAATGTTATTTGGGAAGTGTATGAGGAGGCAATAGAAGGCATGAATAAGTGGTGTGAAAATGATTGCTTATTTACTCTAGATAAAAAGTTGTGTTCTACTATACATGTCACTAGAAGTAAAGGAGCGAAACTTGAAGCCGAAAATGAATGCAGTTTATGCTTACATACACACGAGTTGAAACACCTAATCAAGACTTCATGTGGACATTATTTTGGTAAACCATGTTTTGCAGCGCTAATGAAGCACAAGTACTACGAAGATGATACGCAAATTGCCTGCCCAAATTGCCGGTCAAATGACTTTTCATTGCAACACTTCAAGTATAAAAAATAATATATATATTTATCCTACTTAAAGCCGTTCTTCTACAGAATGTAAAGAAAATCCTTGATTTCTCACAAAAAAAGTTCTCTACGCGTGTAGGGACATTCTCTCTTTTTTTGTTGGGAAAGTTTTTCCAGAATTTCAAAAATGGACAAAAATAAATGTCCAAAAATCGAAAAGCCAAAATACTTTCCTCAAAAGGCGACCCATTGTGACCATAATTGAATTTTATGGTCTGGTTACCAAAAAAATAATTTTCAAAACGTTATGATAAATTTTTTTAAAAGTATTTAAAAATATTTTCTATTTCCTATATATGGAAATAATTGGAAATAATATTAAGCAAAAATTAAGCAACAAATTTAGTTGTGAAAAATGTCACTACACTACGGATAGAAAAAGTAATATAGATAATCATTTTAAGAGTAACAAACATCAAAAGGAAATAAATGGAAACAATTTTAAGCAAGAATTAAGCAATTTATTTATATGCAAAGATTGTGATAAAGAATATCAAACAAATGCTGGATTATGGAAACATAAAAACAAAAATATTTGTTGCAAAAATAATATTCATAATGAATCTGATATAGAAATACCTTTAAAAACTGAATTTTCAGAAAAAGATGAACTCATTCATTATCTTATGAATGAAAGTAAAGAATTAAAAAACTTAATATTAGAAGTATTAAAAAATGGGACTAATAATAATATTAGTAATATTAATTCGCATAATAAAACATTTAATTTGAATGTCTTTCTAAATGAAACTTGTAAGAATGCAATGAATATTACAGAATTTGTAAATTCTATTCAATTGCAACTGAGTGACTTGGAAAAAGTTGGAGAATTAGGATATATTGAAGGTATTTCTAATATCATTATAAAGAATCTTAAGGCATTAGATATAACAGAAAGACCTGTTCATTGTACTGATAAAAAGAGAGAAACCATGTATATTAAAGACGAAGATAAATGGGAAAAAGAAGATGATAGTAAGAGTAAATTACACAAAATGGTAAGACGAATTTCTAACAAAAATATAGACATGATTTCGGATTTTAAATTGTTGCATCCAGAATGGAAAAAAAGTACTTCAAAAGTATCAGATCAATTCAATACAATTGTTATTGAATCTATGGGAGGTGCAGGGGATAATGATTTTGAAAAAGAAGAAAAAATCATTAAAAGGGTCGCAAAACAAGTGCTTATTGATAAAATTTCTACATAATATAGTAAAATATAGTTGTGAAAATTTAATATCATCTTATTTTATATGTCTTTCAATATAAAAAAAAACAAAAATAATCAAAAATTTAAAAAAATAAAACAAGGTAAAACTAGAAAAGTCAAACAAAAACTAATAAAGGCATCTACTTCACTAACACCTGAACAAAGAGAAATCATATGTAAAACGTCTGCAAACACATATAAAACATTTGAAGATAAAATAGATGAATTATTTAAAAAAAACAAGGTAAATATTGTTTCTACAAGTTATAATTTAGAAAAAGAAATTATTCATGATTTAAAGAAAGCTGTGAATCCATCGAAGATTAAACCAAATGATGATTATTATTCTTATATAAATGAAACATGGTTAACTGAGTTAGAAGTAAGTGAAGATGAAAAATACATAGTTCAAGTAGACGACTTTAGACTTACACAACACAAGGTATATGTAGAATTGATACAAATTATTGAAGAGTATATTTCTAATCCAGCCACCAGAAATAGTAAAACAGCAAAGTGTATAAAAACAGCATACAAATCTTTCTTAAAGTATAACACAAATGTACAGACGAGAGCAACTGCAAAACAAGTGTTGGATATTATGAATGGAATGTTTGAAAATGAAGACAATATATGGGAAATGTTGGCACTTATAAATAGTAGTGAAATTATATCATGGGGATCTCCTTTTGTATGGTCATTAAATCCAGATGAAAAAAATCCAAAAGTATACAAATGCTATTTAGAACCACCCCAATTATCTCTTATAGATATTGATGTTTATTTTGATGATGATACAGATAGTCCAGAAGATAAAAAATATAAATCTAATTATAGATATCATTTTTTTAAATACTTAAAGAAACTATTTTATATTGCTTTTGGCGAGAATCATGGTTTCAATGTAAAAGATGTTTTTGACACAGAAATTGAAATATTTAATGCGATGATATGTCAAGTGATTAAAGTACAGGATGAAGACCATTATAATGAAGTTTCAAAAGAAGAAGCGTTGAAAGATTTTGGGTTCAACTGGTCAAAATTTTGTCATCATTTAGGATTTAAAAATATTCCAAGTGATTTTATTACATCTAATGTTAATTATTTATTATGTGGCACAAAATTATTAAAGGAAAAATGGACTTCGCCTCAATGGAAAACATACTGGATTTATTTATATATCCGTCAACAATGCAGATGGAATGAAGAAGGATGGATTAATTTTTTTGAATTTTCCGGAAAATTCGTGAGAGGTCAAGAAACAGAAGTTACACAATCCATTCGGCCAATATTTTCAATGGGGTTTTTATTTAATACATTTTTAACAAACCAATATATTGAAAAATATAATAACCCTCAAGGTATTAATTATGTTAAAACAATGGCGGAAGACTTGAAAACAGTATTTATGCGTATTATTCAACGAAATGATTGGATGCAAGCGAAAACAAAACAAAAAGCTTTAGATAAACTTGGAAAATTCAAGTTAGTTGTCGGGTCACCTGAAATATTAAGAGAAGATCCATTGTTAGATTATAAAGATAATGAACCATGGGAAAATTTATTTAAAATGTCTCGTTGGCGCTTGCAAATGGCTATTCATTTAGTAGGCAAACATGTGATTGATATACCGGTGATTGACTGGGCAAATGCGCCTTTAAAATTTGTTGGCACACAAGCGTATGTAGTAAATGCTTCTTACACCCCTTCTAGAAATGGCATATATATTCCTTTAGGAATCATTCAAAAACCATTTGTAGACTTGGATGAGAGAGGTTTAGAATATAACTTGTCGCGTATCGGATTTACTATTGCACATGAAATGTCTCATTCTTTAGACGATTCGGGCAGTAAATATGATGAAAATGGAGTATTATATAATTGGTGGACACCAAAGGATAAAATCATGTTTAAAAAAATTCAAGAAGATGTTGTTAAGCAATATGAAAAATTTGCATCCTATGATGGAATTAAATTTGATGTAGTCCCTACTTTAGGGGAAGATTTAGCAGACATTTCTGGTTTAGCAATATGTCAAGAATATTTAAGAGATTTTCAATTGAAAAATAAAGATATTTTGCCTATACAATCTATTTCTTATGAAGCCTTTTTTATATATTTTGCCGTTCAATATAGACAGAAAATTAGTAAAAGGGCAATATTAGCACAATTAAAAACAAATCCACATCCTTTAGATAAATATCGTTGCAATGTTCCTCTATCCAGAACGAATGTATTTAGGGCAATTTATAATGTTGAAAAGGGCGATAAAATGTGGTGGCATTCAACAAATAGTATTTTTGGAAATAGTAAATCCAAATAATAAAATTTTAGCGCTCGTAAAATTTTTTTGTGTTATATATATATAAATGGCTTCAAGAAAAAATGGTCGTTCTCGTACTCGTCGTACTCGTCGTGGAGGTAAATCTCGCAAAATGGTCCCTAAAGTCCCTAAAGCTCTTAAAAATGCTAGCAGAAATGCTGCTCAGACTGCTACAAGATACGCTCAACAGGCTGCCACAGCTCAAAGATCTGCCCAAAGAGCTGCCCAAAGAGCTGCCCAATCATCAGCTTCCAGGTCTGCTCAACAAGCTGCCCAAAGATCCGCCCAACAGGCTGCTCAGGCTCAAAGGGCTGCCCAACAAGCTGCCCAAAGATCCGCTCAAAGGGCTGCACAAGCTTCCGCTTCACTTGCTTAAGCAAAAAAATAAAAAAATTTAATCATTAAATAATAAAATTTATTTAATGTTTATATATATTATATGTCAACACGTCGTTATTTTAAAATAAAAGGAAAAAATGCGTCAACAAAAAAAAGATACGGAGGTAAAAGTGGAAAAAAATGGACAACTGCAATTGATGCGGCACAGGGTACGTTAAAAAAAACTGGATCCATGAAGGAAGCAAAACAGAGTTTACGAAAACAAGCTTTGTCAAATGCACGTAAATTATTTGGATCTATTTAGAAAAAATTGATATGGATTATTCATACTATTATTACATTACAATAATATTATGTTTGCGATTGGTCTTATCTTGTTTCTTTTATTTATTTTATTATTACCATTATTACACATATTAGGTGTTATATTGTTACATATAATTATGATAAGATATAACAACAATGCATTGTTATAGGTATCTTATCTGTATATCTTTAATGTTTGCTTTTTGGATTTAATGATGTAAGGTCGTATATTTTTACGAGTACGTTTTTTACCCGCGACTTGTGGTTGTTTTAATGGTACATTAATTTGAGGAGTTTCAACAACAGGAAGAATAGGTTGTTCTACAGGAGGAAGCATAGGTTGTTCTACAGGAGGAAGCATAGGTTGTTCTACAGGAGGAAGCATAGGTTGTTCTACAGGAGGAAGCATAGGTTGTTCTATAGGAGGCAGCATAGGTTGTTCTACAGGAGGCAGCATAGGTTGTTCTATAGGAGGCATAGGTTCTGTTGTAACAGATGAATCGCTATCAGTAGTACTAGAATCAGTAGTAGTAGAATCAGTAGTACTAGAATCAGTAGTAGTAGAATCAGTAGTACTAGAATCAGTAGTTATTTCTTTAGCTGCTATAAATGCAGGTGCTTCACCTAAAGGTTGCGCACTTTGCAATAATTTATCCGCTTCAACATTTAAAATCTCAATTTGCCGTGGTAACATTTCAGCATTTTTAGATTCTACAATTGCTTCATATAATTTAACACCATTTTCATAATCAGTTTCACATTTCACATATAATTCCATAATATACCTTCTAGTTTTTTCAACAGCGGCCTTTAAGGATTCCTCAGACAATTCAGGATTGACGCGAATAATTCTTTTCTGTGTGACAGGATCAATTGAATAAGTAAATAAACTATTAATCACTTCTAATAACTTGACTTGATTATCAGCGGCAGATTGAATCATACTCTTAATATTTCCAGCATATGCAGCAAATAAATCATCTTTAACATTCAGTCTTACTCTAGATCTAAATTTTGGATCAGGACCCATACAATTGGGTTGTTTATTATAATCGCGCAATTTAATATCACTAAATCTAGTAACTTCAGGAGGCATCGTTTCATTGCCTGTGAATGCTGCATAAAATTTTTGTAAATCTTTTCTGAATGCAACTTCCGTTTCTTCCGTCATTCCAGTAAATGTGCCAGTTTTATCATCATATTTATCAAAGTATAATTGCATTAGCTCAGGAATACCTGGTTCATCAGCTAAATTTTTTTCAAAACCTGAGTTACCAACATTCAAGTCACAAATATTGGGTTGTAAAGTAGCTTTCCCAGTTTCTTCATCAACTTGTTCTTTATTTCTCAATGAAGAAATACGATTATCACAAACATTTAATTTCAACACTTGTTTGCTTACTCCTTTTGGGATTTTATCTTTTTCTAACAATGTAGTTTTCATAGTTAAACCACTAGCACTATCTGTATAAGAATATACAGGATTAATTGTCATCAAAATGGCTGCAAATATGTGGGCAATTTTAACATAAAATTTTGCGATTCCTATACATACTCTTTGTTTTTTAACATTTTTTTTAATACCTAATTTTGTATCATGTGATATATCTAAACCATCAAAAACATCTCTATCAACAAATAAAAATTTTTCATTATTAAGTGTATTCACTTCAACTCCATCTCTCACTCTTTGTTCAAGATAAGTAATGTGTCGCTCATTTAAATATTTTTCAAGTATGTCTGCTGTTAAAATGATCAACTTATCACAATATTCTTTTTCAGAAAGTTTGCTTAAACTCTTAAAATCCATTGTGAGTATATAATACGTAGCAACATAGTCAACAACGTCATAAAAGTTTTCAAATTCTGTTTCAGCATTATTATTAGATGATGAAGGTTTATTTCCCATATACTATACTATTTTAAAAAAATATATGGAAAATAATATAAATAAAATTGAATTAAAAATATTTTATCTAATGAAAGGATATTATAACAATGAGCAAAGACAAAAGCCAAAAACGAAAAAATACTATAATAAATAAGACCGAATTATGGAATATATTTGATTCAGAAATTGAAAATCCAGATAAGCAAAAGGTGCCACTAGAATGTATATATGGTTCAGGAAATAGAGAATTATGCGAAAGATGTGAAAGTATTTTAGCATTTTCAGAAGAAGGATTTTTGACATGTACCAGTTCAAAATGTGGTATTATTTATAAAGATTTGGTTGATCAAAGTCCTGAATGGAGATATTATGGTGCAGACGACAATCAAAATTCTGATCCTACTAGGTGTGGTATGCCAATCAACCCTCTTTTACAAGAGTCTTCTTATGGTTGTAAAGTATTATGTATTGGTTCAATGTCTTATGAAATGCGCAAAATTAGACGATATACCGAGTGGCAGTCTATGCCATATAAGGAGAAATCTCAATATGATGAATTTCAAATCATTACTACCATGGCGCAAAATTCTGGAATACCAAAAATGATTATTGATGATGCGATCATTTATCATAAAAAAATATCTGAGTGTAAAACGACTTTCAGAGGGGATAACAGAGATGGTATAATTGCAGCATCTATTTACATCGCATGTAGGGTCAATAATTATCCAAGAACTGCTAAAGAAATCGCCATCATATTTTGTCTAGATGTTACAAGTGCCACAAAAGGATGCAAAAATGCACTAGCTATCATTAATAATTTAGAAAAAGATATGGATCACAAGGAGAAAACAAATTTCGGCAGAACGAAACCAGAGGCATTTATTGAGAGATATTGCAGCAAGTTGAATATAAATCATGAACTAACCAAGCTTTGTCAATTTATTTCAATGAAAATAGAAAAGATGGATGTAATGCCAGAAAACACACCACCATCTATTGCAGCTGGGGTAGTATATTATATTGCGCAAATTTGCAAGTTGAATATTAGTAAGAGAGATGTGAAAAATGTTAGTGAGACGAGTGAAGTGACCATTAATAAATGTTATAAGAAGTTGGAAAAGATTGCAAAATTAGATCAAATAATACCTGTATCTATATTAAAAAAATATAATATATAAGGAATAAATCTAAAAATAAAAGCTAATAAACAATTATAAATGTTAAACGAAGTACCGAAAAACGAAGTACCGAAAAACGAAGTACCGAAAAACGAAGTACCGAAAAACGAAGTACCGAAAAACGAAGTTGTAGAAGTTGTAGAAGTTGTAGAAGTTGTAGAAATAAAAATCCCAAAACGCATATTTATTGTTCCTTATAGAAATCGTGTTCAGCATAAATTCTTTTTTAGCAAATATATGAGTTTTATTCTGGAAGATGATGATGATTATGAAATTTATTTCTCTCATCAATGCGATGCAAGGACATTTAACCGAGGTGCCGCCAAAAACATCGGCTTCATTGCAGCCAGAAATAAGTATCCAAATGATTACAAGGATATTACCTTTATTTTTAATGACGTAGACACAATTCCTTTCAATAAAATATTTGACTACAATACACAACATGGTATAGTCAAACATTTCTACGGATTTAAATACGCACTAGGTGGAATTGTATCAATAAAAGGCGCGGATTTTGAAAAGACAAATGGTTTCCCATGTTTTTGGGGCTGGGGAATGGAGGATAATACTTTGCAAAAAAGATGTGAAGCAGTTGGATTGTATATTGATCGCAGTGTATTTTATAATATTGGAAGTCCAGAGATTCTACAATTGTTTGATGGAATCTCTCGCATTATATCCAAGAAAGATCCATGGAGAGGAGAGAATGACAATGGACAAGATGGTCTCCGTACTATTAGCCAGTTACAATATACCATAGACGAAAAATCAGCAAATCCAAATGATAATCTTTTTGCAGTGCATAATTCAAAGATTCAATATATAAACATAACTAATTTTGTAACATATATTCAATTTGGTTCAGAAGAGTATTATACATATGATTTGCGGGAGCCTAAACGCAAAATAGTTCATCCGGATAGAATTAAAGAGACGAGAAAGAGTGTAGTAACCACGAATGACTGGACAAATATTCCTTATTATCCAACAAATAGAGAGAAGAGGGAAAATGCGGCAAAACAATTGATTGCAACAGGAAGACCTATACCGCCGACCTTGCTGCAACAACTTGCTCAAGATAAACAAAATGAAATAAATGAAGATGCGTTTAACAAGATACAAGGAATACAAGGAATACAAGGAATACAAGGAATACAAGGAATACAAGGAATACAAGGAATACAAGGAATACAAAATATAAATAAATATTCACCTCAATATGCTGCTTATATTGGCGCAAGACCAAGATCTCAAGCTAGTGTCAGAATTGGTATGAGAGGACCTTATTAAATAATTTTTTATTTTTATAATATATATATGACCAAAACAATAAAAAATAATAATAAAATAAAGAAAAATAATAATAAAACAAGAAGAAATAATAAAAATAAAATAACCAATGTAAAAAAGAGTGAATTTATAAAAGCAATTCTTAAGGAATGGAAAAAACAATCTGGAGGTTGCTACGAAAAAGATAAAACGTCACAATATAAAGATGATTATTATTTATCGTTGAACAAAACTTGCAATTTTTATAATCATATTCATGTTATTCTCAAAAATTTCAACGATATTAAATATGTAATGAAAAAAATGGGTAAAGACAACAAGGTTGTGCATTCACAGCAAGTCAAAATAGATATATTGTCAGAACCTAAAAAAATTGTGCGTACAATGATTCTCCGCTTTAAAGAATTTAGCAAACATTAAATGATAATATATATATATATATATATATATAATGAAGACAAGAAGAAGACAATCTAAAAAAAGAGTTGGAAGAAAGACTAGGGGGGGTAGAGTGTGGCCTTTTTTTACTAAAAATAAAGAAGATAAAATACGAGAACAGGAAATAAGACAAGAAGAGGAAATACGACAAGAACAGAAAATAAGACAAGAAGAGGAAATACGACAAGAACAGAAAATACGAGAACAGAAAATAAGTGAATTACAAAATGCCACAAAAGAAATATTAGAAAATCCTGTAAAAATGTATGCATTTTACAAGCAACAAGTAGAAGAGGTTAGAAAAATAATATCTAAAATATCAGAAGAAATAAAAATAGCAAGAGCAAAAAAAATAAAAAATTATCATAGTCTCGAAGAAGAAGAAAAAGAAAAAATAAATATTCAGAGTCTCGAAGAAGAACTAGACGTATATGAAAAAAAATTAAAAAAACTACAAGAAGATACAGCAGAGCTTTGGAAAAAAATTGTCCCGCCCATGGCTATTACTATTGCCCCGAGTGCAGATGGAGATGTTGTAGGCGGTAAAAGAAAATCAAAAAGATATAGAAAAAATAAAAAAAGAACAACTAGAAGACATTAAGCATTCTTTATCCATTCTTTATCCATTCTTTATCCATTCTTTATCCATTCTTTATCCATTCTTTATCCATTCTTTATCCATTCTTTATCCATTCTTTAGCCATTCTTTATCCATTCTTTATCCATTCTTTAGCCATTCTTTATCCATTCTTTATCCATTCTTTATCCATTCTTTAACTATTCATTCTTTATCCAAACATACACCATTTCCGTATACTCATTTTGTCTCTTGGATTTCTTCAAAGGAAACGACTCATGAGCTGGACCCAGCAATTCTTTTAGCACCTTTTCATACACTTCTTTGCATATATTAATAATATAATGTCCTTTAAAACGGAGGCCATTATACGTAGACTGAAACAGCGGCCTATAAAATTTGTTGTCCATGTCTCTCTTTGACTCGTAACCCGTATTATATGGATACTTTTCCAACGAATAATAAGGCGGCGATACAAAGACCATGTCATAATCCAACAAAGAATAATCTATTTTCAGAGCATCTTCAATCACAATTTCTATCTTGGTTGGCGATTTTGTTGCTAAGTAAGCGACCATATCGGCGTATGGTTCTTTCAAATCGCTATTAATTTCCACACCATAATAGGTGTCAAGACCGAGCGCTGCAGCGGCGATTGTTGACCCGCCCCATCCGGCGCAAAAGTTGAGGACCTTTCTGCCTTTATAACGGGCGTAAATTTCCATGCAGTTAAGTGGTCTCATGATATTGATGGCGCTTATACAAATGTTGTAGACTTCTTTCAACACTTTGTATTGATTTTTTTGCCCATTTTTGTTTTTCACCTCTGCATAATAGGTAAGCATTGTTTGTATGAATTTCTTCTTTTTATATGTATCAATGTTTTGTAAAAAATCGAAAAAACTCGCATCATATTTGCCCTTGGTTTCAAGTCGCTTTGTAAATGTGAAATAGTCGACGACTGAATTCCCGATCCTGGATCTGGGACCGATATTACAAGCACCAGTTCCAATATTGATGAGCTGATTCATCTCTCTATCTACATCTTCTAATGTAATAGGTTTTATTTCATTGGCAATAAATTCTTTTTCTAAATTAGATAACATTTATTAGTTCATGAGAGAAAATATATTATTAATAAATTTATTAAATGATTTAAAATTAATTTAAATTTAAAAATAAATATTGTATAAACACAATGAATTCTATAAAATCTATTGAAGATATAAAACATACATTTTATATTAATTTAGCTTCAAGGCCAGATAGGAAGAAACATGTTGAATCCCAACTCGCATCCATTGGTATTACAGACTTTCAAAGGTTTAACGCAATAAAGCTAGCAAATGGTGCATTAGGTTGTAGTATGAGTCATTTGAAATGTTTAGAAACCGCTAAAGCTGCAGGTTGGCCTCATATATTAATCGTGGAAGACGATATATTGTTTCTAAATCCAGAATTATTTAAAAAACAAATAAATAAATTTCTCTCTACACACAAGATGTGGGATACAATTTTAGTCGCCGGAAATAATATTCCGCCTTATCAACCGATTGATGATACGTGCATAAGAGTATGCAGGTGTCAAACGACTACTGGCTATTTGGTCCAAAGTCATTATTTTGACACTCTCATTGAAAATTTTAGAGTTGGAATTAGAAAACTTATTGAAAATCCTAGTCAACATGTATTATATGCGATTGACAAGTATTGGTTTCATTTACAAAAGAGGGATAATTGGTATTTAATTATTCCTCTTTCAGTCACACAGCGTGAAGATTATAGTAATATTGAGAAGCGACCCACGAATTACGCGAGGGCCATGTTGGACATTGATAAATCCACCTTTAAAAAAGCGTAGATGAATGTATACTACAATTATTTATTTTACATGTCTTACGCATAGACATGATATTTTTCTTGATCATGTATTTAGAATTCATCATTACTATATTTTTTTTGGCATTTTTTATCAATTGTAATGCTTCGTTTTTTTCTTCTTCTGTTATATTTTTATTTTCGAGTTTTTTCTCATTTCGTTTCAACGCATCTTCAAATATTTTGGTTAGTTCTTTATGATTCTTTTCTAAATGTTTATAACTACATTTTTTTTCCATGCATCTTTTTATCTCTTTCTCTGTGTATTCTATCTTGCGTTTTTTTGTTGTATTTTTTCTTGTCTTTTTTTTATTCGTACCCATATAAAATTAACGTAGATTATATTTTTTGAATATAAGGTTTGGTTCTTAGCTTGTCCCGAAGGGTAGTGAAAAGTACATTTACATGTGGTCTAAAAAGAACTTATCGGTATCCAAAGAGAGAATTTCCTTTTTATAAATAGCATCCAAATTGAATCCAACGGCATAATCTTCTAAAAACTCCTTGTCAATCAATTCTTTCTTTCCAATCAAGTTTGAAATGGCCGACTTAGAGAGAAAATAAAATCGCCCACTACAATATTTGGTAACAAACAATGGCAAATGTTTCGGCAACTCTGGATGAATACGATGATATTTTGACAAATAAGGCTGCGTAATATCTACAATATGACCACCATAATGCGTCTTCGGAAATTTGTTAGAAATAACACCAGAAAGTGTATTAAAAAAATGTGGATTTACCAAATCCTGATCATCATCGGTTTTGAATATGTACTTGAATTGAAACGTCTCATATACGGCTTTAAATGCGCGAATGACCTTCTTTGGCAACGAATTATAATCGTCTGCAACCTTTACTAAAAGTACACATTTAAGGTGGTCAAATCTAAACGCACAATCTAGAGTCTCTTCGCCGATGACATGGTAGTATCGCAAAAAACTCGGCACACCTGGCAGCCAACTTCTCTTCTGATATGCCGCCTTTTCGGCATATTTTTTGCAATTCATAATAAGCATTATAAAGTCATGTTCTATCATATTATATGTACAATATTAGACAAAAGTATTTAATATTATATTCTGAAAAAAACATTATATTCGTACATTATATTCCACTTTTTTCACAAGTTATGAAAAGTACAACACATGTCCATCACTTTTTCCAGTTGTTTTTATATTATGAAATCAAAATTTGACTCTACAAACTATATTGAATGGATGAACAATTTTATTTCTATAGTGAACGAATTTAATTTAGTTATTTATACTGATGAAAATAGTGTCAGTTGTATAAATACACGAGAGAATCCAAGAATCAAGATTATAATCAAACCTTTAGAACAATTTTATAATTACAAATACAAAGATTCTTGGATTAAAAATCATGAAAAAAATTATTTATTGAAAGACAAGTCTTGCTGGGAACTCAATATGCTTTGGTCTGAAAAGATACAATTCGTTAAAGAAACAATAGAACAAAAATATTTTGATTCCGAGTTTTACGGATGGTGTGATATCGGATATTTTAGAAATAGACCGAATGATACTCATACGAGTCAACTTTCTAGTTGGGGTAAAAACACAAGTTTTCTACAAGAATCTAAAATTTACTATGCTTGCATTCAAAACTGCGACAACTATATGAATTATTTAATAAAACTCGTGAATAGCAAGAGCGAACATGGAGTGCCAAAACAAGAAATACCTGCACATCAAAATTCTATAGCGGGTGGATTCTTCTTTTTACACAAGGATAAGATAGACTGGTGGTCCAAAACATATGATACTACACTACAAAAGTACTTTCAACATGAATATTTAGTGAAGGACGACCAAATTATACTAGTAGATTGTATTCTCTCTAATTTAAATGAGTTTGTCTTGTTTAGAGAGAATTATGTAGAGTTGGATAATTGGTTTATGTTTCAACGAATCCACCTTTAGGAAAGGTGGAGCCAAATTTTATACACCTTTAGGAAAGGTGGAGCCAAATTTTATACACCTTTAGGAAAGGTGGAGCCAAATTTTATACACCTTTAGGAAAGGTGGAGCCCAAATTATCATATAATTGCGGGTTTTGCTCCAGTCTCGTCTACATTTTTGCTCCAGTCTCGTATACATTTTTGCTCCACTTTTTTAAAAAGTGGAAAAAGTGGAAAAGTGGAAAAGTCTAATCTAATAAACTTGAAGTTTTGTTTTTTAATTTTTTATATTTTGTTGCATTTTTTCCACACATAGTATCGTATCCTCTTGCAGTAGTACAATAATAAAATTTGCTAGTATTTTTATTTCCAGTAACAAGATAGTTATCATTTAATGGAAAAAGAGTACATTGACTATACTCCTTGTCTATATTATTACGTTCTTTAACGAATTTACAATTCACGCAAAATTTTTCTCTTATTTTTAGTGAATCCACCATAAACATGCATATAAATATTAACAAATACATTATGTATTATACCATCAGAAGATGTCTTTATACCTTTTTTCCCCACTTTAATCAAAAATGTACACGAGACTGGAGCAAAAATGTTATATAGTTGCGGGTTTGGCTCTCCGCTTCTCCCTTTGGCTCCACCTTTTCTAAAGCTAGAGTGTGGTATATTCATTCAATTTTTGGCTCCACCTTTTCTAAACGTGGAATGATTAGTATATTAATGCCTATTTACAACGGAATAGAATTTATCGAAGAATCTGTTTCTTCTATTTTAGAACAAACATATGACCAATGGGAACTTATTATTGGTATCAATGGACATCCTCCAAATTCTCATGTCTACGAGGTGGCAAAACAATATGAGAAACGTAACAACAATGTCTCAGTATTAGATTTCCCTGATATGAAAGGCAAATCGAATACTTTAAATGAAATGATTAAATTGTGTAAGTACGAATATGTAGCGCTACTCGATGTAGACGATATTTGGCATCCAGAAAAACTGCAAATTCAGTCGCAAATGTTAGGACAATATGATGTCATTGGATCAAAATGCGTTTGGATTGGTGATAGGCCTGGTACAATACCTTCTATTCCTGTCGGCGACATTTCTAATTTTGATTTTACATTAGTGAATCCTATTATCAATTCTAGCGCAGTTATAAGAAAAAATATGTGTCATTGGAACTCCGCATGGGATAGTATAGAAGATTATGATTTGTGGTTAAAACTAAGAAAAAAAGGTTGCAAGTTTTATAATTTTGAACAAATACTAGTGAAACATCGCATACACCAAGCATCCGCGTTTAATTCAAAAGGAAATCATAATAAAGTCGAAGACCTACTTAAAATCCACCTTACCACTACGTAGCACTACGTAGCAGAAAGGTGAAAATTAATATTTAAACTCTTTTATTAGTTTTTTATAAGTATCAACATTATTTATTTTACATACTTTATGTGTATCAGCACCACCCTGACAACCAGTAGTTTTGGTACAAATGGATAAACAATCATCCATTTTTTTTAACCATACAATAAAACGTGTATTTATTCTTTTATTATCATCAGCTCTAATATAGTTATCTTTTTCTAACTCCATCTTATAAATAATATCAATGCTATTTCTTTAATATTATTTATAAATCAATAATTCAGAATTTACGCCTTTATCTTTATCCAGTCATTTAAAGGTAAGTCTCTCGTATCCATATTTGCTGTTGGTCCAAACCATACTTGTGGATAACACACTATTTTGTTTGCCCATGTATTCAAATAAGCCGCCCACCAACTAAAAGAACTATTGGCAATAATATTATGATGACAGCAACTCATCAAAAGCATTTGTTCCCAATCTCCACCTTTTTCATCTTTTTCATCTTTTCCACCTTTATAAAAGGTGGAATCAGGAAATTTATCACTCAATAAGTTTACAATTTGTAAAACATCCTCTATATCATCGTCTTCACAAAAATAATAAATTGTCAATTTTTCACCATATGTTTTGCCATGAATATACGTCAATGCTTTTTCATAGTACTCATATGTTGCCAAAGGATGAAAATGTTGTATTTTCTTATAATCGCCAATACGAAAATGCATACTGCAACTATTTTCAAACGAGTCTTTAGTCAAACCTAGGTTACTCAATAATTCACTCTTCTTTTTGTCTATTCCAAGTATCCTGTAAATAATTTCATAATGTTGTTCAAAATATTTATAACTTTGAAAATAACCATATAACATTACATCTCTATGTATCATTTCAGAAATAGGCAATTCATTATATGGAAATTCTTTCTCTCTTATCACATGAATGGGTTGCGGTAACTCATCTATTAAAAAGGGTTTAACATTGGATAAAAAAGTATTCCAATACGTAGGGCGAATCGTAGTAGGAGGAATACCTAGAGTATCTACATTTAAAAATACGAATTTATTTTTGCTTTTAATTGAATATGAAATAGTTGCAAATATTTGAAATAATTGATTACCAAGTCCACCCATTAAATTGCAAGTAATCATTTTTTATATATAAATAATTCGTTGTATTTATACTTTTATATAAAAATTGATTAAAAATATATTAGTGTAATAAATGCGTAAGAAAAATTATGTTTCAAAAATACTTATTATTTTTTCATATATATATATATATATATATGTCAACCTATTTAGGAGTAGCAGAGGCAACATCATCTTTTTATACAAATGATAATATACTAGTAACTTCTAGCGCTAGTGCTACATCTAGTTCAAATATATCACAAGAAGATGCAAATAAAATTGCCTTAAAAATAGCTAATGAATTAGCAGAAGAAAAAGCAAAAAACGAAGTAAATATTATAAATCAAACATTAACTATTGAGAATAGTAGTATATATGTAACAAAAAAAGAGGATACATGGATTACATATGGTGGTGATGATTTAAATACAGGTTTTATACCATCTAATATTATTAGACCTTCAAATGCTTTAGCGATGGCTGTTCAAAAAGTTTCATCTAATTTACCAATTATTGATAAACAAACTTATCATCCAGTTTTTGATAGTACACATATTTATTCTCTTATTGTAGGCAATGAATCTACAACACCTACAGGATTTGCAATTAATGGTAGTGGTATGTTGGTTAAAATAAATAAAAACACAGGTATACTTGAATTAAGTATAAGTTCTAGTGAAATATTTAAAAGTATAACAACTGATGTTAGTAAAATTGTTACACGTTCTCCGCCTGAGTTAAAAGGTGATTATTTATATCTTTCTACTAGTGGTAATAATAAAAACACTAATCAAATTACGGCTGTTGCTAAACTCAAAAAAATAGATCTTTCAGTTGTTTGGGTTAAAGAAACAATAGTTAATAGTAAATGGAAAACTGGTAGAAATGTAAAGGCTATTGTTCCTAATCCAAAATATATGCCTAATAATTTAAAGGGAAAAACTATAATTATACAAGCATATGCGGTTACTGGTCAATATGGTTCAGATATATCAAGTAGTGGTTATTTCTTAAACTATGATTATAATTGGTGGACTTCTCAAGGTGGTTGTATTGGTATTGTTGATAATGGTTCATCTGCAGATATAATATGGGATTTTAGTGGTGGTCCTAAACTTTTAAAAAAAGGTGAAACAATTCCTATTGAATCTTTTGTTGAAGGCACTACTTCAATGGTTATAAATTATCCATTAGTTTATAAAACAACTGATGGTGTTTTATATGATTCTACTAATTATACTGATCCTATTACAAATGTAAAAGGTTTTAAAATTGATAATTCAACTGCAGGTAATATAAATTTTGATTTTCTTAATAGTGATATGACAAAAGTATTAGCAACATACTCATTTACGTTGACACCTGGTATGATAATATTAAACAATAATACAAAATACTATTCAAATGACAATAATAAAAATCATTTTGTAACTGGTATTCAAATATTTCAAGGTCAAAATATAATAAAAACATTAAAAATAGATGAAATAATAAAAGATGATTTTATTGCAATGAATTTGAACTATTATGGTTCAGGTTGTTGGGGAACAATATCATATGATGATATAACTGGTACATTATATATACCATGTTCTCAAGGGCAAAAACAACCTCTAAATGATTCAGAGTTAATTAGTTCTCAAACAAATATTAATACGTTAGCATTTAATTATCAAATGAATGTAAACAAATTTTACCTTGTTCCACCTGAAGCTACAGCAATAGATGTTCAGAAATCATATGATGAATATGAAAGTTCAATATTGAAAGCAAAACAAATTAAACGTTCACCTAGATGGAATAGATTTTTTATAGATGGTTTAATTGCTCTTGATCCGGCTACAGGTAATATTAAATGGTATGATTCGCCATATTCATATGATTCATTTTATTGGTTAGAAGTTAACGAACCTTCATTTAATAATTCTACTGCAACTGGTACTAATTCTGATAATGTTTCTGGAGCAACTATTGTTACACTAAAAGATGGGAGACGTAGAATATTTACTTCTGATAAAGGAGCACATGTTAGTTATTATGATGCTGATGATAAAAATTATAAAATAATTGGAAATAGTATAAATAACTATGAAAATGGTATTATAAATATGATACCACCACATCCTACATATATATCTGTTGGTATTGCAGGTTTGCAAGGTGGGTCTGTCTTTGGATCATGTAGCAATGGTGATGTTTATATTACACATCAAGTTAATATTCCTATTGGAAGTAAACTTCTTGTTGACCCAAGTGGTTCTACTTATGATAATATTGTTTTATTAAATAATGTTAATATTGGTTATATAACAGATAAGGTAGTTTTAAATGACCAATCGGTTGTTACTGAGTTTGAAGGGGATCAAAAATTAATAAGTTCTTTAAATGGTTATTTGATTGCTATTGATTGTTCAACTGGATTAAAAAAATGGGTATGTCCTCTATCTTCAACATTAAATGTTTTAACTTCTAGTACTAATTTATTTACTGATGTTCCTGCCATATCAGATAATGGTCCAGTCAGATTATTTGGTAATGTTGTTGTTGTTGGAATGGCTTCTGGTAAAGTTCATTTTGTTGATTCACAAACAGGTGAAATGTTAAAAACAATGTCTTTTGTTGAGGGTGCTGCTATGGGTGTTTGTGGTTCTAGTGATTCATTATTTTTACTTAGTGGATGGAATAAATGGTATAATGCGAATTATCCATATACTAAATTACCATCATCTAAACATATGTATTATATAAATATTAATGGAATATAATTACATACTTTTTAACTTTTTTGTTCTATTCTTTTGAAGATATTATAGCAATAAAATATAATTAAAATTGATTCAAAAATATATTTATTAAATAAAAGATACAATTCAAATGCAATTAAATACAATAGATATGTTTACAACCAAGTATAGACCGAATAAATTAGCCGATTTTGTCGGTAACAATCAAGTAATACAACCTTTTATTAAATGGCTTTTAACATGGGACCAAAAAAACAAAAAAAAAAAAATGTGCGCTTGT
>Ga0209443_1000228_pt1 | contig 37509 bp, 32 predicted proteins | sample LauGreBMM110DCMD_2_FD_187571 | JGI IMG/M metagenome (GOLD analysis project Ga0209443, IMG submission 187571) | Freshwater lake microbial communities from Lake Michigan, USA - Su13.BD.MM110.DCMD (SPAdes) (version 2) | ecosystem: Environmental > Aquatic > Freshwater > Lake | place: Lake Michigan... | reverse complement strand
GGCTGTGCAATTTTAGCATTAAACACGCCTTTCAATCAGGAGATGCTTCAAAATGGAAAACATGGTTGGTATTTCGAAAAAACAGCCGAAGGCGTGAAAGCCTTGGTTGAAAAGGCAGAAGCTGAAGCACAGGCAATGGACGCCCTTCGAAAAACTGCCCGTCAAGGCCTCACTGAAAAATATTCCTGGGATCGAGTTACGGAAAAGTATCTGGAAGTTTTCCACAGGCTAGCAAAAAAGTAATCCCTTAGTTCACTGGAAGGGATCAACGGAGAAAGCTCCACGCCAAAATCCGACTCCGCTTATTTCCTTGGCCCATTTCGATTATGCGTTGAGACTTGACTCCTGCTTTATCAAGAAGTCCCTGGAAATAAGAAAGATGAGTAGCCTTGGAAACCAACACCGTAAACCAGCCTACCTGCTCTTGAATCGAAACACTCTCCTGAATCATTCGGCCAATAAACCCAATTTCTCCTCCAGCAGTCCATAACTCGGTTGCCTGACCGCCAAAATTTAACACTGGATTTGCAGTTGTCAACCCCTTCAGGTTTTTGATTTTTCGCTTGCTTCCATCCCGCGCTACTTCGGCAGATTCATGGAAGGGTGGGTTGCAAAGACATGCTTCAAAAAAATCTCCCTCCTCAATCACCGAATCAAAAATAAGTTGAGCATTTGCCTGATACCGTAAGGATATCTTGCCCTCCAATCTTGGATTGGCAGCAATAAGCGCTGCTGCATTAGAAAGTGCCTTCAGATCTATTTCTGTACCTACAAAATTCCATTCAAATAAAGAGGTTCCCAAAATGGGATAAATGAGATTGGCGCCAACTCCTAGATCTAGAATATGAACACCTTCTCCAAATGGAATTTTTCTTCCCTGATCCCTTGCTAGTAAGTCTGCCACATGATGAAGGTAATCAGCCCTACCTGGTATAGGAGGGCAGAGATAACCATCCGGAATATCCCAATAGCTCAGCCCATAGTAGTGGAGTAGCAAAGCTTTGTTGAGCAGTTTTACCGCAATTGGATTAGCAAAGTCAAGACTCTGCTGCCCGTAATCGTTGTCAAAAATAATTTCCCTTAATTCAGGCAAAGTTGCCTCAAGCGCAGCAAGATCGTAACGGCCTTGGTGGATATTTCTGGGATGAAGTCCAACCCCCTTTTCTTTGCTTTTCATAATTTAGGTGAGTGCATTAGTTGAATCATTAATAGATCCGGTTTCGGAGTTTTTCCGTAGATGGTCTATCTAAATCAACCAAATACCCATTCACAACTGCATATTCGTATTTACCGTCTTTGGTTAAGAAAAAGTTAGGAGTAGCCCCTGTAGTCCAGCCCCCTGAATAAGTAGTTGCAGACTTCAGAACTACTAATGGAAGTCCATGTAACGCTTTCGCAGTATCTTTTTTGACTTGGATCGCTAGGTATCCTTGGCCTAAGAGTTCCACCGCCTTTTCAACGCTCACCTCTTTCACACTTTCAAAAGGCGTTGGATACACTTTCCCTTCTTTGTACTGGAGGCCAGCAGCATCTAAGGTTTCTAGTCCAAAGAAAACCTGCATGTCACCTAAGTCTTCTACAGATCCCACAAAAGAATAGCCCCCCTTGCCCTCTATCTCCCTTCTTCGGATACCAAGATCTATCGGGTACCAGTTGCCATTTACCGGAACTAGCATCTCCTGAATAAGCAAATCCATCAATTGAATCCCATTGTCTGGAATAGCAAAATACTGTTCCGTAGTGTATTGCGTATAGCTACGGGTAGCAATAGTATACAAGGCATCTAAGAGTAGTATAAAATTGATCTTACGCACCTCTTGCTTTTCTGGATCACCCATTAATCCTCCTGACTCGATCAAAATGGTGCTCGTTCCCCATTTTTGAATATTATCCCCAAAAGCCCGTGGCTCAAAGGCATCGTCATATTTGCCCACTTGGCCGGGAATCAATTCTTGAAGGAGTTGATTCATACTGGCAATGGTCTGCATCGCTCTTCCACGAACTTCATTGATCTCAGTGGCCTCATTGTAAGCCGGGGCGAGCAGCGAAATCGTCGCCTGCTTGGGCGTGTTCACCACGTTGTAGTAGATCTGCTGGTCGTGAAGGTTAAATCCAAATTCGGGCTCAAAGTCATCTCGCGCTTTTTTCAAAACCACCGCCTCTGGAGAAATGAGGGAGATGGCATCCCTGTTAAGGTCAATGTCCAGTGCATTCCTCCGCTTGAAAACATCAGCCCCATCGGGATTAAGCATGGGGATAAATTTGAGCTTCAATTGGGAGTTAAGCAGCTGTCTAAACGAATCATATTGATCGCCTTTTCCTTCCAGGAAATTGAATAGATCAAACAAGGCCATTGTCGCAGTGCTTTCATTACCATGCATTTGAGACCAGAGCATGACCTTGGTCTCCCCTTTGCCCCAGTCTAAGGAGGATATGGATTTGCCTAAGACGGAATTTCCCAATGGAATCACCTCAAATTGATCCGAATGCTTTTGAATCAGGGCCTGCAAATCGGCATGAGTAAATCGCCTATGCGTAATCGCTGGTTCGCGATACTTCTCAAAGGCTTTCTCTAGCTGAGGGATTTTAAGTCGAGCCGTAGTGGTCTGGGCCCAGGTAAACGTAGCCCCCAAACCAAAAAAAAGAGCAAAGCCCAAAAGGTGCCTTTTTAGTGCATTAACCCGCATCTCCATAATTTTAAGGTATTTTCAACTAAAACTAGGGAAAGGACTGCAATAATTCCCGCTATTTTTGTCAAACCCAAAAAAATCTTGCCATGAAGGTACATTTCCAAGGCCTAGACCTTCCCTTAAAACATCGATTTACAATTGCACACCAAAGTCGAGAGGTGCAAGAAACCCTCATCGTCACCCTAGAAGAAAATGGTTTAATTGGCCTAGGAGAGGCCACAAGCAATCCTTTTTATGGCATCACCTTGGAAAGTATGGGTACTTATTTGGAGGCCTTTCGCCCAATTATTGAGGGGGGAAACTGGGACAGTCCAGAACAATTATGGGCGCTAGGAAGAGCTACTTTTCAATCCAATCGATTTGCCCAATGTGCCCTTGATCTGGCTGCCTGGGACTTGTTCACAAAAAAGAAAGGTGAAAAGCTCTATGAGTACTTGGGTCTCAATCCTAAGCATATCCCAACCACCAACTTTACCATCGGGATCGATACGATCGAAAAAATGTGTGCCAAACTACGTGAAGTCAACTGGCCGATCTACAAAATAAAGCTAGGAACTGATCAGGATTTGGAAATCGTACGGGAACTTCGGAAACACACCAAGTCCATTTTTCGAGTGGATGCCAATTGCGCATGGACAGTAGATCAAGCGATTTCCTATTCCGAAGAACTCGCCTCCTTGGGTGTGGAGTTTATCGAGCAGCCCCTTGCCAAGGACAACCTAGAGGGGATGAAAGAGGTGTTTCGCTACTCCAAACTTCCCTTAATTGCAGACGAGAGCTGCATCCACGAAGAAGATGTGGCTACCTGCAAGGGCCGATTTCATGGGGTCAACATCAAGCTAGTAAAGACAGGAGGAATCACCCCCGCACTGCGCATGATCCAAGAAGCCAAGGCATTGGGCATGAAAACGATGGTAGGCTGCATGACCGAGTCTTCAGTAGGCATAAGCGCCATCGCCCACATTGCTCCCTTACTTGACTATGTGGATATGGACGGCGCCATGCTCCTCTCCAAAGACCCTGCTAGAGGCGTGCGCATCTTTCCCGAAAAAGTTGGCTTTCCGGATGGTCCCGGTATCGGCGCCGAGCTCATCGTCTAACCACTCGTTTAACAAAAATCCCAGCACCTAGAAGATGCTGGGACAATCTTTGGAGGGAAAAAGAGTGCCTAAGCCTGTCCCACAATCAATTTAAATCCCTCTCCATGCACCGTGATGATCTGTACCTTGGGGTCATCCTTGAGGATTTTCCGGATTTTGCTGAGGTAAACGTCCATTGAACGCGCATTGAAATAGCTATCGTCTCCCCATATTTGCTTGAGCGCATGACTTCGGCTAACTAATTTGTTGGTTTCGGAAGCCAACAAACGGATCAACTCGTTCTCTTTGGAGGTTAATTTATGTTTTCCTTGAGGGCCTTCAATCACCTGCTCGTCATAGTGCAGTACAAAGTCGCCAAAGGCATAGGTTTTTAATGGGCTAACGGCTGATGATTTTTGCGTTCGCTTGAGGACGGCAGAAATCCGCAACAACAACTCCTCCATGCTAAAGGGTTTAGTAAGGTAATCGTCTGCACCAATTTTTAAGCCATCAATCACATCCTCTTTTTGGTTTTTGGCGGTAAGAAATAAAACAGGCTGATCTTCTTGTACCTTCTTTATTTCTTTGGCCAAGGTAAATCCATCCTTTTTAGGCATCATCACATCGAGAAGACATAGGTCAAACTTGTCCTTTTTGAACTTATTCCACCCTTCTTCCCCATCGCGACAAAGCGTGGTGTCATACCCTTTCATTTGAAGGTACTCCTGTAGGATCTCTCCCAAGTTGGGGTCATCTTCTACAACTAATAGTTTCGCCTTGCTCATTGTTTTTTAGGTAAATTAATGGTGAAGGTACTTCCTTTTCCAAGTTCAGATTGAACCTGAATATTTCCTTTGTGTGCCTCAAGCATGGTTTTAACATACGATAATCCCAGTCCAAACCCTTTTACATCATGTACATTGCCTGTAGGTATCCTATAAAATTTATCGAAAATCTTTTTGACCGCATCACGGCTCATTCCTATTCCCTGATCACGGAAGGTAATTTGAACCTGCGGACCTTGTTCTTTTACGGCTACAGAGATCCTGGGGTTGGAAGGAGAATATTTATTCGCATTGTCCAATAAATTATTGAAAAGGTGAGTCAGGTGAAAGACATCTCCAACAATGTGAGGATCTTTCATTTCGCCAATAAACTCAATTTTTCCTCCTCGATTTTCTACTTGAAGGGCAAACTGATCCATACAGGCTTGAATCATAGCAGGGAGATGGATGGATTCTAGTTTAAGTTTAAACTCATTTCTGTCCAATGCCGCTGCTTGCAGTACTTTTTCGACCTGCCCCACCAAGCGTTTGTTTTCCTCTTTGATGATTCCTAAGTAACGGGTTCGAAACTTGTCCTGATTGCTTAACTCCGGGTCTTGCAAGGCCTCAACCGCAAGACTTACAGTCGCTAGAGGGGTTTTGAACTCGTGGGTCATGTTGTTGATAAAGTCATTTTTGATATCAGAAAGGGCTTTCTGTTTCAAAATGATGCGTATCGCATAGTAAAAACAAAAAATGATGACCAAAATAAAGAAAATGGAACTCGAAATTGGTAGCCAAACCTGTCGGAATACGTGGCTACTTTTCTCTGGAAAATACACATAAATAAAATTGTCATTCCCAAGAATGTCGTTCGGAAACAACTTGGACTGAAGCCCTTCCTGTAGCAAAACCTGGGGGTCAAGGATCTGCCCAATACCAATTAGTTTTCCCCCCTCACCAGGCTTTATTCCCAATTCAAAATTTTCTGTGATTCCCTGCACTAAAAACTGACTTTTCAACAGGCGACGCAGCTGTACGGTGTCAAGACGATCCATAATCGCTTGCTGTCCCTCTGCAAGCTCAGAAAAAGCCTGATTCATCAACTCAATCTTGATGTTAGTCTTTCGAATTTTGTCCAGCGCATCATCCGAAAGATTTACCTGAGTATCAAATTGAGGCACTATCCCCTTGTAAGGACGCACTGACTCCCTGGCAAATCTTTGTTTTTGGTTTAAGTACTCCAGCTGCCGCTCTTTTTCCTGTAGAAGAATCTGCATCTCATCAGGCGTAAACATCGCAGAAGCCACCTCCGGTGTCATGTACGCAAAAAAGTTCTCCAGCTCAGATAGAATAGTAACATCTAGTCCTCTGGAGAGCAACATCCTACGAAAAGTACTACTTACCTGAGGCACTGGCGCCAAGAGTAAGGTGTCTACCAAAGACGGGCGGCTGTAGGTACGGCTGGTATTGATCTGCAATTCGATGGGATCAATTTTTTTGAAGATAGTCTCCTTAAATGCCGGGTCTTTGATCAATTCATCGAGCAACACGTCCGAAGTTTCTCCTTTCTCCAATTCGGCTACTGTTCCAGCTATTGCTTGCAATGCATTTTGATCAAAGCGCTCCTTATTTATTCGAATCGCATTTCGAATCCAATAGTATTGAAAACCCATCAAGCCAAAGCTCGCTAGGGACATCAATACAATAATCAACGTAATGTTGCCTTTGGACATGGTACAAAATTAAGCGGATAGCGGGGGAAGGAGCCACTCTTAACATGTTTTAACTAGTAATCTAAAGAATCTTCTTTCATATTCCCCTTTTAGACCGTATTCTAGCAGTACGAATTTGTTTGGTTTTCTAATTACATACCCAAAAAAAGGAAGGATCTATGCCTTCCTTTTTTATTGTTTAGGTATTTTTGCCTTCCAATTCTAACCACTTTCTCCATTTGCTCAAGCCCACCCACATTCAAGGCGTCTCCATAGAAGACCTCGCTGCAAAATTTGGAACACCTCTATACCTCTACGATGGAGAAAAAATCGTTCACCAAATCAATGCCCTTCAGAAGGCATTTGCTGCTGTTCCTCTTCGGATAAAATATGCTACTAAAGCCCTTTCCAGCCTAGGAATTCTTCGCCTCATCCGCAAAGCAGGGGCTGAATTAGACGCTGTATCCATAGAGGAAGTGAAGCTAGGCCTCCTTGCGGGATCTTCCCCTTCAGAAATCATGTACACCCCTAGCGGAGTGAGCTTTGCAGAAATCCAGGAGGCGGTAAAGATTGGGGTGATGGTCAACTTGGATAGCTTGCCTCTTTTGGAGCGATTTGGACAAACTTACGGGAGCACCGTACCCGTATGCATTCGAATCAACCCACACATTCTTGCTGGTGGCAATCTGAAAATCTCCACAGGGCACAAGGAGAGTAAATTTGGAATCTCAATCGAACAGCTTCCACAAATTCTTGAACTTGTACAGCGTTACCAGATCCCTGTAGTAGGACTCCACCTACACACGGGCTCAGACATCTTGGATGCCTCCGTTTTTTTAGAGGGAGGAAACGTCCTTTTTGAAGCTGCTCTCCACTTTCCTGAACTCAAGTTCTTAGACTTTGGGGGTGGATTTAAGGTGGGATACCATCCCGATGACAAGGCTACCGATGTGGCAGAAGTAGGACGTATTGTGGGCCATGCCTTTCAAGCATTTTGTGCCAAATACGGGCGTCAACTGGAGCTTTGGATAGAGCCGGGAAAATTTCTGGTTAGCGAGGCAGGTTATTTGGTGGTCAAAGCAACCGTGGTCAAGGAAACGCCTACCCTACACTTTGTGGGGGTAGATTCTGGGCTAAATCACCTGATCCGCCCCATGATGTACGATGCCTACCACCACATCTACAACCTCAGCAATCCTACCGGAGACATTTATACCTACACCGTCGTAGGCTACATTTGTGAGACGGATACCCTAGGATCACAGCGTGAACTGAATACGGTGAAAGAGGGAGACCTATTGGTCATCCAAAATGCTGGAGCCTATGGCTTTACCATGGCCTCAAATTACAACGCACGCCCTCGCCCTGCAGAAGTGCTGGTTTGGGAGGGCAACATTTTTCTAATTCGGGAAAGAGAGCGGTTTGAGGACCTGCTCCGAAACCAGATTTCTATCGACATCTAAGGGGAATTTTGGAATACCGCTAGAAGCAAAGGCTCCAGTTATCCACAATACCAAACATTCTTTTCTAAAAAGGACTTTAGAGATAAAGCTCCTTTTTTTATGCCCATTACCCTCCGATTGATTCTGGGAGACCAGCTCAATAGCCAACACTCCTGGTTTACGACACCAAGCACTTCCGTCACCTACCTGATGCTAGAAATGCGGCAGGAAACCGACTATGTGGCCCACCACATTCAAAAAGTGGTTGGCTTTTTTCTATCCATGCGCTCATTTGCTCAAAAACTGCAAGAGCAAGGTCATCAGGTTTTCTACTTGACCTTGGATGATCCCAAAAACCTTCAAGACCTTTCTGCCCAGGTGCATCAACTGGTAAAAAGCGGAGAATACACCCGATTTGAATACCTACTGCCCGACGAATATAGACTAGATCAACAACTTAAGGCCTGCTGTGGGACGCTTGGCATCCCCTGCGAAGCGGTAGATACGGAGCACTTTTTAACTTCTCGGAGTTTTCTGCAGCAACTTTTTCAAGGCAAAAAAACCTACCTAATGGAGACCTTTTACCGTGAAATGAGAAAAAAGTATGCGGTTTTGATGGATGGAAAGGATCCCATAGCTGGGCAATGGAACTTCGACGAGGACAACCGGAAGGCGCTAAAAGATCGATCCCTACTCAAGAAGCCTCGTGTACACCCCAAGCAAGTACAGCATATTACCCAGCTGCTAAAGGCTTCCGGAGTGAATTGCATCGGCAGCATTGATCCAAACCACTTTAATTGGCCTACCTCCAGGGAAGAAAGCTTGGAAGTGCTACACTATTTCTGCGAAGAGCTACTCTCCAACTTTGGCACCTACCAAGATGCGCTAACCACCTGGGATCCCTACCTATTTCACTCCCGCCTGAGTTTTTCCCTCAACAGCAAAATGCTTTCTCCCCTAGAGGTGATCCAAACCGTCGAGGCCTACTGGCGTGGCCACCAAGAAGAAATTAGCCTTGCTCAAGTAGAGGGTTTTATTCGACAAATTTTGGGTTGGAGAGAATACATGCGCGGCATTTACTGGGCCAAAATGCCCGAATTTGCACAGCTGAACTACTTTGGGCACGAACGAAAGCTCCCCAGTTGGTTCTGGACAGGAAAAACGAAAATGAATTGCCTCCACCAATCTATCACCCAATCCTTGGATTTGGCTTATGCCCACCACATTCAGCGGCTGATGGTAACTGGAAATTTTACCCTACTGGCAGGAATTCACCCCGACGAGGTAGATCAATGGTACCTTGGCATCTACATCGATGCGATCGAATGGGTCGAAATCACCAATACGAGAGGGATGAGCCAGTTTGCCGATGGTGGCATCGTCGGCACCAAGCCCTATGTCTCTTCGGCAAACTACATCAAAAAGCAGGGAAATTACTGCAGCAGCTGTGCCTACCAAGCCGAAAAAAGAACGGGGGAGGGTGCCTGCCCCTTCAATAGCCTGTATTGGCACTTTCATGCCCGCAACCGGGAGTTGCTCGAAAAAAATCCTCGAATTGGGATGGTCTATCGAACCTGGGACAAGATGGGCAACCAGCAGGAATTAGTAGACCAAGCCGAATATTACTTAGAACATCTAGAAGAGCTGTAGGAACTAAAAATCAATCCTCAATCCACTCGGCCACAAACAAGTTGGTGTCCCGTGTGCCGCCATTGTTACGGTTGGACGCAAATACTAGATATTTCCCATCGTTGGAAAATACAGGAAATGCATCAAAGGTGCCATCGTGCGTGATTCGGGTGAGGCCTGTTCCGTCCAGATTGATCATAAACAAATTAAAAGGATACCCGCGCTGCGTTTGATGGTTGGAGGCAAAAATAAGTTTCTTGCCAGAAGGATGAAAGAATGGAGCCCAGTTGGCTTTCCCCAAGCTCGTAATTTTGCGAATATCTGTCCCATCTGCATTGGCCACATACAACTCCATATCGGTAGGCTTTACTAGCCCTTCCTTGAGCAGGTCCTGGTACTCTTGAATCGCTTCTGGTGTTTGTGGACGAGAAGCTCTCCAAACCAATTTGCTGCCATCAGGAGAGAAAAATGCACCTCCATCGTAGCCCAAATCACTGGTGATCTGCTTTACGTCAGTTCCGTCGATATTCATCGTAAAGAGCTCCAAATCACCGGTTCGCATGGAGGTAAACACCATTTTATCTCCTTTTGGAGAGACGGTGGCTTCCGCATCATAGCCCTCCTCGTTTGTCAATTGGGAAAATATATTTCCTTTTAGGTCTGCGGTGAAAATATCAAAGCTAGGGTAGATGGGCCATACATACTTACCATCTGCTCTCCGCTCAGGCACGGGAGGGCAGGCAGGGTTTACTAGGTGAGTAGAGGCATAAACTATTGTTTTATCGCCTGGTAGAAAATAGGAGCAGGTAGTACGTCCTAATCCTGTGCTTAACCTTACGGGTGTGTTTTTAGATAGATCATCTTTTTTCCAATCTAGGTAGAACATCTGATCACAAGAGTTTCCCCATTTCGCGAAGTCAGACTGAAATACAAGCTTGGAGTCGTCAAAAGACCAATAGGCTTCCGCATTGTTACCTCCAAAGGTGAGTTGCTTGATATTTTTGAGGTACTTCATTTCCTCAGGGTGAAGCAGCACCGAGTCTGAAGCGGAACGCTTCTGCTGTGCAAATAAACTAAGAGTACTAAAAATAAAGGGGAGAATAATTCCCAGTTGGCGTAATGAGTTCATGCGTAATCTTGACTAGAAAGAAGGTGTCTGCAAAGATACTACTTATTATCTTTGGCCTAAATATTCTACTCCATGAAACAACACCTTTTGAAATTCATTCCCCTTCTCGTTTTTGGATTACTAATCGGATCCTGTGATGGTCCGCCCAGCGACGAGTCCTTGTTGACCTCCTTCAAAAAAGACATCGGTTTTCTAGCCGCTGACGAGCGCGGCGGGAGAGCAATTGGTACAGAAGGAGAGCAACAAGCGGCTGAGTACCTAGCCGAAGAGTTTGATAAGCTGGGATTACAGCCCATGGGAACTGATGGTTTTTTCCAAGAGTTTACTGTTTCCAAGCCGAGCAACCCGCACGAAGAGGCGGTAATTGGCACAGATGGGGCAGGTATCACCGGTAGAAATGTAATCGCCTATTTGGATAAAAAAGCAGAAAAAACCATTGTGATCGGTGCACATTTTGATCACTTGGGCATGGGGGGCCAGGGCTCCCTACATCGAGGAGATTCTGCCATTCACAACGGTGCTGACGACAATGCTTCGGGCACTGCTGCTCTTTTAGCGCTAGCAAAAGTTTTTAAATACGAAACTTTGAAAAGCAACATTCTTTTTGTTGCCTTTTCTGGCGAAGAAAATGGGCTTTGGGGCTCCAATTATTTTGTCAAAAACCCAACTCTAGATCTAAAGACCATCAACTACATGATCAATATGGACATGGTGGGACGACTCAACGAAGAAAAGTCACTAGCTATATATGGAGTAGGTACCAGCCCAAGTTTTTCAAAGGTTTTAGACCCGATCAATGCGGATAGCCTCAAGCTTGTTCCTTCCGAATCAGGTGTGGGTCCTTCAGATCATACTTCCTTTTACCTACAAGACCTGCCTGTCCTCCACTTCTTCACGGGTCAGCATGCCGACTACCACAAGCCTAGTGACGATGCAGATAAAATCAATTACGAGGGGCTCGTCCAGGTGGTTCGCTACATTTCACGACTTGTGGCACAATTAGACACCGAACCAAAGCTCGCCTTCACCAAAACTAAAGACTCAAGCGACTCCCCACGATTCACCGTTTCCATGGGCGTGGTACCTGACTACCTTTACAGCGGCAAGGGAATGCGGGTAGATGGTGTCTCGGAAGGTAAGCCAGCACAAGCTGCCGGACTTCAAAAAGGAGATGTTGTCCTTCAGCTGGGTGATTCTACGATAATTGACATGATGGGCTACATGCGCGCCTTGAGCATATTTAAAAAAGGCGATTCCACCCAGGTTGTCGTGGAGCGTGCCGGTCAAAAAATCGCTGCTAAGATCAGGTTCTAGGTCAGCACGCTACCTTCCTTTCGCTATACTCGTTTATAACACTCCCCATGACCCAGTTCAAAAATTACGTACTTCCCTATACCCCAGCGCCAGCCTATTCCAAGTCGGTGGCCTATTTTTCGATGGAGTTTGCCATCCACCAGCCTCTAAAAACCTACAGCGGAGGTCTTGGGTTCCTTTCTGGCTCCCATTTGCGAAGCGCATTTGAGTTAAAGCAAAACCTGATCGGTATCGGCATTCTATGGAAATATGGCTATTACGATCAAGTTCGCAACCAAGACCAAACCCTTAAGGCAGAATGGTACGAAAAGAATTACAGCTTTTTGGAAGACACTGGAATCAAGTTTACCGTAACTGTACACAACCAGCCTGTCTGGGTCAAGGCCTACTACCTAGCTCCAGAAACCTTCCAGTCGGCTCCTCTTTTTCTGCTCAGCACAGACCTTCCTGAAAATGACTACCTCAGCCAAACCATTACCCATCGCTTATACGATTCAGATACCGCAGCGAAGATTGCTCAAATGATACTTTTGGGAATCGGTGGAGCCACCCTGATCGATATTTTGGGCTTTAACCCCGAGGTATACCACCTCAATGAAGCACATGGGGTAAGCTGTGCCTTTTACCTCCTAAAAAAGTATGAAAAGAAAGAAGAGGTCCAAAAGCGGCTAGTCTTCACAACCCACACCCCCGAGGAAGCAGGAAACGAAAAACACGATTTTTATCTCTGCGATAAAATGAGCTACTTTTATGGACACAGCATCGAAGAAGTTCGACAACTTACCGGCATCGAGGGGGCCCAATTCAACCACAGTTTAGCGGCCTTACGCTTTTCCCGTGCTGCCAACGGGGTGAGCCAGCTCCACGGAGAGGTGAGCCGTCAAATGTGGGCTGGCTATGCTGGAATTCCAACAATTCAATCCATCACCAACGCCCAAAACTGGAAATACTGGTCCGACAAGCAGCTCTACCGTTTTATGGAAGAGGGAGACAACGCTGGGTTTGATGACAGAAAACGCCACCTCAAAAAGCGGGCTTTTGAGATCGTTGCAGATCAAACCGGTAAAATTTTCGATCCAGATGTGCTCACTATTGTTTGGGCGAGAAGATTTGCTGCCTACAAACGACCCGACCTAATCACCCGAGATTTGGAGCGATTTGAAGCCTTGGCCAACAATACACAGCTTCCGGTCCAAATCATCTGGGCAGGAAAACCCTATCCAATGGACTATGGTGCTATTTCGGTATTCAATTCGTTGGTGCACCTGAGCAAGCGCTTCAAGAACGTGGCGGTATGTGTGGGCTATGAATTAGCGTTAAGCAAGCGTCTCAAGCAAGCTTCAGACCTCTGGCTCAACAATCCTCGCGTACCTCGGGAAGCGTCGGGCACTTCAGGAATGACTGCCTCAATGAATGGATCTGTCAATTTCAGTACGGACGATGGATGGATCTGTGAGTTTGCCAAACATGGAGAAAATAGCTTTATCGTACCTCAAGCTGACTACGAAAACCTTTCCATCGAAGACCAAGACGACCACGATTTGGACCACCTCTATTCGATTTTAACTAGCGAGATTCTCCCGCTCTATTATAGCAACAAGAGGAAATGGCGGGATGTCGTACAGGCGGGCATGCAAGAGGTACAAGCCAATTTTGAAAGCAACCGCATGGCCAAAGAATACTACAAGCTCATGTACAGCTCAGTATAAAAAATGAAAAGCCCCGTACTCCTACGGGGCTTTTGTACCAGGAGCGGGAATCGAACCCGCACGGCCATATGGCCACAAGATTTTAAGTCTTGCGTGTCTACCTATTCCACCATCCCGGCTTCCTCTACTTCCGTAGAGCCTTCAGCCAGTTCAACCCGTACCGAAAAGAAAAAGCCCTTTCTCAAGGGCTTTTGAGCGGGAGACGAGATTCGAACTCGCGACCCCGACCTTGGCAAGGTCGTGCTCTACCAGCTGAGCTACTCTCGCATTGTGGTTGCAAATGTAAGCCCTCAAAATATTTTTACAAGGCAATTGATAACATTTTTTTCGCAGCCTAGGAATTTCTTCCCTCATTTTTCCAATAAAACGCGGCTTCTTCGCTACCCCTTTTCTGGACTAACACCTTCCTACTCCATTTTTTTCTTCAGTTCATGGAGCTTCAGCAAGGCTTCAATTGGAGAGATCGTATTGATATCCAGCTCATCCAATAATTTTTTGGCTTCCGCCAACTTGGGATCCATTTCAAACAGTTGCAATTGAAAATTGGATTTGGGAACGCTAGCAAGCTTTGCGTTTTTTTCTTTTACAGATTTATCTTTCTCTAGATGAGACATGATCTCAGCCGCACGAAGCACGATAGGGTTTGGCATTCCCGCCATTTGTGCCACATGAATCCCAAAACTGTGCTCACTTCCGCCTTCCTTAAGCGTACGCATGAAGATCACTTTATTTCCCACCTCCTTGACAGACACATTAAAATTTTTGATGCGGGGAAAATCACTCGCAAGCTGATTCAACTCGTGGTAGTGCGTGGCAAATAGTGTTTTTGCCTTACAATTTGGGTGCTGATGGAGGTACTCAACAATTGACCAGGCAATCGAGATGCCGTCGTAAGTAGAGGTTCCTCTACCGATTTCATCCATTAGTACTAGGCTTCGATTCGACAGGTTATTTAAAATACTGGCCGTCTCCGTCATTTCCACCATGAAGGTCGATTCCCCCTTGGAGAGGTTATCGGATGCGCCTACTCGCGTAAAGACCTTGTCGATAATCCCCACCCGAGCATAGGTTGCTGGCACAAAACTACCCATCTGCGCCATCAACACGATCAATGCCGTCTGTCGTAGCAAAGCAGATTTTCCTGCCATATTGGGCCCTGTAATAATCAATATTTGCTGGCTATCGTGATCCAAGTAGATGTCATTCGGTACATAGGTCTCCCCTACCGGCAACTGCTTTTCAATAACAGGATGCCTTCCTTCCTTGATTTCAAGGGTTTCGGTAGTGGAAATCTTAGGTCGGCAATAGCCATTGGAACCGGCCACCTTCGCAAAAGAAAGCAAGGCGTCCAACATTCCCAGCACCTTCGCATTTTGTTGGATAGGGACCACATAGGCCGCCACCTCCACTACAAGTTCTTGAAAATATTTTTGCTCAAGAGCAATCATTCGCTCCTCTGCATGAAGGATTTTCTCCTCGTACTCTTTCAACTCAGGCGTGATGTATCGCTCGGCATTCACCAAAGTTTGCTTACGAATCCAGGAATCCGGCACCTTGTCCCTGTGTAAATGAGTCACTTCCAAATAGTACCCAAACACCTTATTGTAGGAGATCTTCAAGGAAGAAATGCCTGTTAACTGGATCTCTCGCTGCTGAATCTGCAGCAAATAATCCTTGCCTGTATTCGCAAGACCACGGTATTCATCCAGGCTTGGGTCTACCCCATCCTTGATGACTCCGCCCTGATGCAACAGCATGGGTGCTGACTCTTGGAGTTCCTTTTCAATTTTTTCTACCAAAAGTTCGCAAGGGTGCAGCTGTTCCGATAGACGCTTAAGGGTAGGATTTGACTGGGCTTTTAGCAAGGCTTTAATGGGAACAACCACCTGAAGCGCTCGCCTAATTTGGTTGATTTCTCGAGGGTTAGCTCGTCCCACAACCACCTTGGAAATTAAGCGCTCTAGATCGCCTGTTTGTTTCAGCTGCACCAGCATTTCCTCGATCAAGGAAGGGTTTTGGTAAAAAAAGTCCACTACATTCAGGCGTTCCTCGATGGCTTGTTTGTCTTTTAGGGGCAGCACCATCCACTTTTTCAGCATCCTCGAACCCATTGGGGTCACCGTCTGGTCCAAAATTTGAATCAGCGGCACCCCTCCTTCATGTTGCGGAAAGACCAGCTCAAGATTTCGAATGGTAAACTTATCCAGCCATACGTATTTATCTTCCGGAATGCGGGAAATGGCAGAGATATGCTGGATATCCTTGTGTTCCGTCTCCTCCAAATAATACAATATTGCCCCAGCGGCTATACTGGCGGCTGGCAAATCCTCAATTCCAAACCCCTTCAAGCTTTTTGTGCCAAAGTGGTTTTTCAATTTGTCGTAGGTGAAATCGTACTGGTAAACCCAGTCTTCACAGTGGAAGGTGACAAATTCATTTTTTAAAAATTCCGAAGCAGCTTTTTTGGCCGCTTTAGAGAAAATAAGTTCGGAGGGAGTAAAGCTTTGCACCAGCTTTTCCAAATAAGCGGCATTCCCTTCCGCGCACATAAACTCCCCTGTGGAGATGTCCAAAAAGGCAATTCCGTGGCTATCTTTCCCAAAATGAATAGAGGCTAGGTAATTGTTTTTACGCGTATCGAGTACTTGATCATTGTAGGAGAGGCCTGGGGTAACCAATTCTGTGACCCCTCTTTTTACAATTCCTTTGACGCTTTTTGGGTCCTCGAGCTGATCGCAGATCGCTACACGGTTGCCTGCGCGCACCAGCTTCGGGAGATAGGTGTCTAGAGAGTGGTGCGGAAAGCCTGCCAATTCGATGTGGGAGGCGGCACCATTTGCACGCTTGGTCAGCACAATATCCAAGATCCTGCTTGCTAACACCGCATCTTCACCAAAGGTCTCGTAAAAATCACCCACGCGAAACAGCAACAAGGCCCCGGGGTGCTTGGCCTTGATCGCATTGTACTGCTTCATCAAGGGGGTTTCTTGGCCGTCTTTGGATTTGCTCATGCGTAAATTAGAATTGTCGTACTTTTGACTCGGAAAATAGACCTGAAAATAGCCGATTCGATAAGGAAATAAAAGAGATGAAGAAATTAAGCATGGAAGAGCTGGAACGCCTGTCCGTTCAGGAGTTTAAAGAAACCAAAAAATCACCCCTAGTACTCGTGCTAGATAATGTGCGCAGCCTCAACAATGTGGGCTCAGCCTTCCGAACAGGAGATGCTTTTCGAGTGGAAAAAATTTACCTCTGCGGAATTACGGGTACTCCTCCACACCGAGACATTCAAAAAACGGCCCTTGGCTCCACCGAATCTGTAGATTGGGAATATTGCAGCAGCACCTTAGAAGCCGTTGCCCAATTAAAGACTGAAGGATTTTATTGCTGTGCCTTGGAACAGGTTGAAAATTCTACCCCCTTACAGCAATTTGCACCTAAAAAAGGTAGCAAATACGCCCTCATCTTTGGTAATGAGGTCTTCGGGGTCGAAGAAGAAGTGCTCAAATCCTGTGATGAGGTCCTTGAGATTCCTCAATTGGGCACCAAGCACTCCCTCAATATTTCTGTGACTTTAGGGATCGCCATTTGGGATCTGATGGTGAAGTTGGAGGTGCTAAAATAGAAGCAAGATTATTTGTACGAAGTACAAAGTACAAAGTACCAAGATTTTTTAGCAGCAAAATTCAATTGCTAATGCGAATTCCTACTTTGTACTTGGTACCTAGTACTTTGTACTTTTAAAAAGGATATTTTCCTTCAGAAATCATCACATCCGCCACTTGTCTACGAAGCTCCTTGGTATTGATAAAGTCAGGCTTCGTAAATCGCTTCAAGCCCATCAGCATCACTTTTTGTTCGTCACCCTTGGCAAAAGATACGATCGCCTCCTTGGCAGCAGCATCCACTTTATCGATGGCTTCATACAAGTAAATTCTTGACATCGCGATTTGGGCCGCACAGGCGGCTTCACCTCGTTGACTGACTAGTTTTTCAGTTCGTAGCAACACCGACTCAGCAGCATAGATTTCTATCATCACATCTGCCAAGTTCATCATGATTTCTTGCTCATCCTCAATGCGGTCCTGCAAAGCCATGGCGGCCTTTCCGCCAACCATCAAGAACACCTTCTTTAATTTATAAACTAAATCCTTCTCCATCGCAAAGAGCTCAGAGGTATCGATGCTTTCAAAGGAAGGAACAGACACCAACTCTGAAGCCACGGCCATGGCAGGTTCAAATAGATTGATCTCCCCCTTCATCGCACGCTTGAGCACCATGCCCACCATCAGCATGCGGTTAATTTCGTTGGTGCCCTCGTAAATACGGGAAATTCGAGCATCTCGATAAGCTCTTTCCATCGGTGCATCGGCAGAGTAGCCCATGCCTCCATAAATCTGCACTCCCTGATCCACAATGTAGTCCAGCACTTCGGATCCATGAACTTTGGCGATTGCACATTCGATCGCAAACTGTTCCATAGCCTTCAACTTGGCTTCGGAATCAGAAAGCCCCTGTGCAGCCAAGGCGCCCATGCGGTCTTCAATATCTTGACCTGCACGGTAGCATAGAGACTCCGTTGCATAGATTCGGGTGGCCATCTCCGCCAACTTTGCTTTGATCGCTCCAAAGGTGTTGATCGATACACCAAACTGCTTTCTTTCGCCAGAATAGCGGACGCACTGAGAAGTAACCGTTCTAGCGCCTCCAAGTATTCCTGCCCCTAACTTCACTCGCCCGATATTGAGAATGTTTACTGCGATTTTAAAGCCATTTCCTCGGTCTGAAAGCATATTCGCTACAGGTACCGGACAGTCGTTGAAAAACACCTGGCGGGTAGAGGAACCTTTGATGCCCAATTTCTTCTCCTCCTCATTCATGGTGATTCCCCCGAAGGTTTTTTCCACAATAAATGCAGTTAGGTTTTTATCATCGGAAATCTTGGCAAACACAATAAATAAGTCTGCAAAGCCCGCATTGGAAATCCACATCTTCTGGCCTGTAATCAGGTACTGGGTTCCATCTGCAGAAAGGACAGCCTTAGTTTTGCCGCTGTTGGCATCAGATCCCGCATCTGGCTCAGTCAAGCAGTAGCAAGCGGCCCATTCACCAGTAGCCAGCTTGGGGAGGTACGTTTGCTTTTGGCCTTCCGTACCGTAGTACAAAATTGGCAAGGTGCCAATCCCTGTATGTGCCCCATAGGTGGTGGAAAAAGACCCGGAAGCACCAATGATATCCGCAATGAGCATGGAGGTATTGAAACTCATGCCCAGTCCCCCATATTCCTCAGGAACGGCGATGCCAAGCAGGCCCAGGTCTCCCGCCTTTTTGAAAAGCGCCGGCACCAACTCCGGGTGCTTCATGCTGTCAATGGCTTCTACGTTGGGATTGATCTCCGTCTCAATAAAATCTTGACAGGCTTGAGCCATCATTTTTTGCTCTTCACTGAATTCCTCAGGAATAAAAATATCTTGTGCTGGGGTTTCTCTCACAAGAAACTCTCCGCCTTGGATGCTGTTGGTTTGTTTTGACATTGTAGTGTATGTTTTCGTTTTTTTTAATCAAAATGCGGGTTTTTTTGTACGAAGTACCAAGTACAAGGTGCCAAGATTAACAAGTCTCTTGTATCAAGTAAAAGGTATTCTACCTGCTTCAGGCAGTATACATTTCTTAATGCAAGTCCCTGCTTTGTACTAGGTACCTGGTACTTTTTACAGTCTTCTTCATTCTTCAATCGGTGTTCAGCGTTCAACATTAGTTAAATCCCGTATTCCGCCTGCCCGCCGCGGCGGGTACCTCGTATTTAACTCCCTACTTGGTACTTAGTACTTGGTACTTTGTTCAATCATTTCAGTAATTCGTATATCCCCGCTACTCCCTGGCCGCCGCCAACGCAAGCGGTCACGAGGCCGTATTTTTTGTTTTGTCGACGGAGTTCATTGAAGAGTTGTATAGAAAGCTTGGCTCCAGTACATCCCAGTGGGTGTCCCAAAGCTACGGCGCCTCCATTGACATTGACTAAGGATGGATTGATGTCCAAGGACTTCATCACAGCCAAACCTTGCGCAGCAAAGGCCTCATTGAGTTCAATTAGGTCAATGTCCTGAAGACTAAGTCCCGCCTGCTTCAGCGCCTTGGGAACCGCCTCTTTGGGTCCAATGCCCATGATGCGCGGATCCACCCCTGCTACGGAGTAAGACATCATGCGCGCAATAGGATCTAGGCCAAGGGATTTCATCAAACGCTCAGACATCACGACCACAAAGGCGGCCCCATCGGAGGTTTGAGAGGAGTTTCCTGCAGTCACCTGTCCACCAAGTCTAAATGCTGGTTTCAACGCCGCCAAGGCCTCCATAGTTGTGCCTGCACGAGGGCCTTCATCCGTGTCGACGATAAACTTTCGGGTTTTCTTTCTTCCTTTTTCATCCAGGTAAGTTTCTTCTACTTCCACAGGTACAATTTCGTCTTTAAACTTACCCGCGGCTATCGCCGCAAGGGCTTTTTCATGAGAGCGCACAGAAAAGGCATCTGCCTCCTCCCGTGTGATGCTATAGTCCTTGGCAAGCTCCTCAGCGGTCAATCCCATGCTGAGGTAGTAGGATGGGTGTTGAGAGGCAATCTTCCAGTTAAGCGCCGTCTTGTAGCCCATCATGGGCACCAAAGACATAGACTCTGTACCGCCGGCAATGATGCAATCGGCCATCCCGGCTTTGATTTTACCTACAGCGAGAGCGATGGCTTCCAAACCAGAGCCACAGTAGCGGTTCATCACAAATCCAGGAACATCTATTCCCAGCGCCATGAGCGAAATCATCCGGCCCATTTGCATTCCTTGTTCGGCCTCAGGAACCGCGTTACCCACGATGAGGTCATCGACTAGTTTGGGCTCAAGCCCAGGAGTATTGGCCACCAAATGCTTGATCACATCTGCTGCCAAATCATCCGGACGGTAAAAACGAAATCCCCCTTTTTTGGATTTCCCTACCGCCGACCGATATCCGTTTATAATGTATGCGTCCATGTTAATTAAATTTTTTTAGTGAGTAGAAGGAAAGTTCCAAGTAAGAAATTCTCATTAAGGAGTCTTTTTACTTGATACTCGCGACTTATTAATCTTTGTACATTGTACTTGGTACTTCGTACAAATTTTGTCTTGATACTTGATACTTTAATTAATTTCTAAGTGGTTTTCCCTTAAACAAAATACTATGTATTCGCTCCAGCGTCTTTTTCTCGCCGGTCAAACTAAGGAAGGCTTCGCGCTCCAAGTCCAACAAGTACTGTTCCGTAACCTCTGTAGGGGAAGACAGATCGCCTCCAGCCATCACATTGGCTAGCTTTTTAGCAATCTTGGCATCGTGCTCGGAGATGTAGCCCCCATAGATCATTCCCATTACCCCTGCTTCAAAGTAGGCCAGGGCGCTTTTGCCCAATACCTTGATGTTGCGCTGAGGAACAGGTTGGGTATAGCCTAGATCTGAGAGCGAAATAACCTTTGATTTCGCGTCTGCCAACTGTCTTTTCCGGTTGAGAGAAATTCCGTCACTGGCTCGCAAGTAGCCAAGTCCTCTCGCCTCTTCTGCTGAAGTAGACACCTTGGCAGTAGCAATATTCATAAAGTACTCCTGAAGTTGGTTGAGCTCTACGTCACCCCCAATGATCCCGTTGGAGAAGCGGAGGGTCATCTCCTTGGTTCCTCCACCGGCAGGGATTAGGCCTACCCCTACTTCGACCAAGCCCATGTACAGTTCAGCATGCGCCTGAATGTGATCAGCATGTAGAGAGAGCTCGCAGCCCCCTCCGAGCGCCAAATTATGCGGTGCTACCACCACAGGTACGGAGGAGAAACGTGCCCGGGTCATCGTGTTTTGAAACTGGGCGATCATCAAGTTTATTTCGTCAAACTCCTGGTCTCCGGCAAACATAAAGAGCATGGCCAAGTTGGCTCCTGCAGAAAAATTACCTCCTTCGTTTCCGATGACAAGCCCTTTGTAGGATTTTTCAGCCATGCCAATCGCCGTGTTGATGCCCTCAATGACTTCGGCGCCCATGGAATTCATTTTGGAATGGAACTCCAGGCCAATGACCTCGTCTCCTAGGTCCACTACGGTGGCCCCCGCATTGCCCCAGACCTTCTTTCCTGCTGACTTCAGCGTATCCAAAATGACAAACTCCTCCATTCCAGGAATCTCCTTGTAAGACTTGGAGGGGATGTCGTAGTATGTTTTTTTACCATTCACAATCTTGTAGAAAGACTCGTGGCCGGCAGCCAGAAGTTCATGTACCCAGGTTGCCGCCTTTTCTCCAGCTGCTTCCATCTTTGCGACGGTCTCCTTTACGCCTAGCGCATCCCAAGTTTCAAAAGGACCAAGCTCCCAGCCAAAGCCGGCGCCAACCGCTTGATCTATGCGATAGAGCTCGTCAGAGATTTCTGGAATACGGTGAGAGCAATACTTAAACAAGTCGTAAAAAGAGGCTCGGTAAAACTCACCTGCTCGATCTTCAAAGTTGACAAGTAAGCGGAGACGCTTTTTCAAATCGTCTACTTCCTTGGCAGCCTCAAGCGCTTTAAACTTCGGCTTCTCCACGTCTTTGTAGGTGAAGGTCTTTAAGTCTAGTTCTTGAAGCTCTTTGGTTCCGTCCGGGTGGCGAGTCATTTTGAAGTATCCTTGACCGGTCTTGTCCCCAAACCATTTGTTGTTGTACAAGACCTCCACAATTTTGGGAAGGATAAATTTGTCTCTGGATTCGTCGTGCGGAAGGGCTTTGTAGAGGTTATTGGATACGTTGACCGTGGTGTCCAAGCCGACTACATCCATGGTGCGAAAGGTGGCGGACTTGGCTCTGCCGATCACCGGACCGGTAAGCTTGTCTACTTCGGAAACGCCAAAACCCATCTTCTCAATCGCGTGCATGCCCGAAATGATGGCATAGACGCCGATTCGGTTGGCAATAAAGGCTGGGGTATCCTTACAAAGAACTGTTTCCTTACCTAAGTACAGGTCTCCATAGGCCATCAAAAAGTCAATTAGCTCCGGTTTGGTTTTTGGACCCGGAATAATTTCCAATAGTTTCAGGTAGCGGGGGGGATTGAAAAAGTGGGTGCCTGCAAAATGCGCCTGGAAATCTTCAGACCGGCCTTCAGACATCAAGTGCATCGGGATGCCTGAAGTGTTAGAGGTAATCAGCGTGCCCGGCTTTCTGTATTTTTCTACTTTTTCAAATAGCTGCTGTTTGATATCCAAGCGCTCTACCACCACCTCAATAACCCAATCGTAGTCCTTGATTTTGGGAAGGTCGTCGTCAAAATTGCCTGTGGTGATTCTTGAAGCAAAGGCTTTGTCGTAGATAGAAGAGGGATTTGCTTTTAGCGTATTTTGGAGGGCGGTGGTCACGATTCGGTTGCGAACAAATGGAGACTCCTTTGTCAGCCCTTTCTTTTGTTCCTCCTCATTGAGTTCAAAAGGGACAATGTCCAGCAAAAGTACCTGCACGCCAATGTTGGCAAAGTGACAGGCAATTCTGGATCCCATTACCCCTGAGCCTAAAATAGCTACTTTTTTAATGGTTCTATTCATGGTATATCTTGTTAGAATGCGTTGCTGTGGATTTCCTGTTCTCTAAATCCGGAAATGGATTCCTTGGTTTGAATTTGATCGATTACTTTTTGAATTTTTGAGATCACCCCAAGAAAACTCGCGAGCTCTTGTTCGCTGAGAGCTAAACGAATCTGCTCATTAAACCGCTTTACACTTTGAACAGAGATTTCTTTTTTACGTTTTCCCTCCTCCGTTAAAAACATACGGACGGAACGTTTATCTACGGGATCCGCTTTTTTGAAAATCAACCCTTTTTCCTCCATGGTCTTCAACATGCGCGTAAGGCTACGCGTCTCCAGGCCAATCAGGGGTGCTATTTTGGTGGCTGGTGTCCCTTCCTTTGAATTGATGTTAATCAGCACAAAACCAATGGCGGTAGTAAAACCCTCCTCGGCGGCTTGCTGATTGTACATCCTTGAAATGGCATGCCAAGCACTTTTAATGGGATAATCAACTGTCTCTTCTTTTTTCATAGGTCTTTCCGTGCTAGGATAGAAGGCCTAAATTAGAAAAATTTTGTATGCATGCATACTATTTTTAAAAAATTGTACAAAGTACCAAGTACGAAGTACAATGTATAAAACAGCGTATGAGATACCTGCCTTCCGTAGGGCTGCAGCAAGCATGCTTTGTTTTTAGAATGATCTCTTAGAAGAAAAGTTAAAAAACCACATAGGCAGATAGAAAAACCCTATGTGCCTATGTGGCAAAAAAAGAAATCGACTTGCCAACTAAATGCCCCCCGCGGGGGTCTGCAGGATTCTAATCTTAATGCGAATTCTTACTTAGTACTTCGTGCCTAGTACTTATTTGGTGTACAAAGCCTCTACTCGATCTGCGTACTTTTCCATGATTACCTTTCTTTTCAGCTTCATAGTGGGAGTAAGCTCCCCGGTCTCAATTCCCCAAGAGGTATCCAGCAATTCAAATCGCTTGATCTGTTCCCAGTTGCCAAAAAACTGATTAAACTGCTCTACTTCGTTCAAGAACTTCTCCTGAACTTTTTCGTTTTGAATTATTTCGGCATCCGTGGTATAGGCAATATCATTTCGTTTGCAGAACTCTTTTAATCCATCGAAGCTAGGTACAATCAGGGCCCCTGGATAGTTACGGTCGGCGCCCACCACAATCAATTGTTCAATAATCGGCGATTCCTTAAATTTATTTTCCATCGCCTGTGGAGCAATATACTTGCCTCCAGATGTTTTGAACATCTCTTTCTTTCGGTCGGTAATCTTCAAATACCTTCCATCAAGCACTCCAATATCTCCAGTATGGAACCAGCCATTTTTAATTACCTCAGCAGTCATCTCTGGCTCCTTATAGTAGCCCTGCATCACATTCGGCCCCTTTACAAGAATCTCCCCATCCTGAGCTATTTTCACTTCTACATCTTTTACAATCTTCCCCACATATCCAATGCGTATTTCTTCTTTAGTGCCTATTGAAGCAGTGACGACTGGTGAAGTTTCCGTAAGACCATAGCCTTCACATACCTTGATACCTGCAGCCCAAAAAACGCGAGCCAAACGTGGCTGTAACGCAGAAGCCCCTGAATTAATTTGCAGGATATTTCCTCCCAAGGCCTCTCTCCATTTCGAGAAAATAAGTTTGTTGGCAATCTTCAACTGAAAATCATACCAGCCTCCCATATCTGCTGCAGGGTCGTTTCTAAGCCCTAATTCCAAGGCCCAGAAAAACAGTTTTTTCTTAACCCCAGTGAGTTCATAGCCTTTCGCTACAATTTTATCGTAGACTTTTTCAAGTAATCGAGGAACTGTGTTGAAAAGATGAGGCTGGACTTCTTTCAGGTTATCTCCAATAGTTTCCATGTTTTCAGCATAGTAAACCGAGTAACCCATGTACATAAAACAGAAAGAAGCAGTTCGCTCAAAAATATGGCAGAGGGGAAGGAAGCTCAAAACTTTGGATGTTCCTATTGGAGGAGACATGATATGCGATACTGATATCAAATTTGAAAGCACATTCGCATGAGTCAACATTACCCCTTTAGGTCTACCAGTAGTTCCAGAAGTATAAATAATCGTAAATAAATCTTCGGGCTTTACACTTGATTTGTGAGCCGCTAAAGAATTAAAATCACCCAATTTTCCTTGTCCTTGCACTTCTGTCCAATGTGCCACTTCAGACAAACGATCAAACGAGTAGATCTTTCTTCCACTTGACGCCTGAAACGCCTTGTCATAGATCGTCTGATCTCCAGCAAAAATGAGCTTCACTTCTGCATGATCAAAAATATAGGCATAATCAGCAATCGTGATCGTTGGATACATCGGAACTGATATCACCCCTATTTGCTGCAAGGCCAAATCGATAAAATTCCATTCCGGACGATTCTCAGAAATGATGGCCACTTTTTCACCTGGCTGTATTCCCTGCGCTAAGAAACCCAAACTCAATTCATCGATGATGCTTTGAACTTCTTTAGACGAGTATGTTTTCCAAATACCTTCTTCCTTTCTTCCGAAAGCGATCTCCTTATTAAATTTACTAATCTGATAGGGAATAATATCAAATAAACGGGTAAGTTCCATGTCCTACGATTTTGGGTAGATTGATTTTATAATATTAACAAATCATTCGTAATTCCACAAGAATAGGATATCCACAGCATTCTATTCACTATATGTATATTAAATTATTTAATTATTAAAACATACAATAGTTATTAAGGCTGTGGACATGTGGAAAAGCTTCTTTTTCTAGTTTAGTCACAATATCACCCTTGTTTTCCTGTTATTCTACACCTGTTATCCACCGAATCTCCACTTTGAATATCTTGCTAATCAGCGCACTAACTTAAAACCCTGCTTTTTGTGGATGAAGAGCTTTCTTTGTCCTGTGGACATTCACCCTGTGGACAATATGCTTTCGGGCGGTGGATAAACAAGGACTTATTCCCAATAAATATTCAGGTAAGACATTCTCCATTTTTGTGGTGGATAAGTCCTGATTTTCAAAATGTTTGGGTATACTTATCCACAGAAAATTTATGGGTTATCCACTGATTATTTTTCAGTTATTCGTAATCCAGACGGATTATTTGCTTGAATAACTAAGTCTTCTACTGTCCATCCCCCTCGAACAACTAGATCTCTGGTTTGTTCTTCTCCTTCATAATAGAAGACGCGTTCCGCAGATCTCCGCAACTGGTAATTTGAGGGATCCCAAATCCCATTCCCATTTCTATCCTCAATTACCCGTAAACTATAGGTTCCGGGGTCTAGCAGACTGAAAGAAAATTTGTTTCCTGTATCGAGTTTCTGCTCGTATTCAATTTCTTTTTTCCCATTGATTAACTGAACGACCAGCTTGCCGTTGGCGCCCCTGATTTCTCCGCTGATCCCATCTGCTAAATTCTTTCGTTTTAATTTCCGATAGTTGGCCTGTATAGGTTTTTCGTTTACTTCTCCTTCGATATCCTGGAAGGTTGAGTCTGTGGCAACCAACGAAATTAAGTCCGTTTCAATTGAATCGGGTAGAAACATGTTTATCAATAAGCGATCCCTTTTGCTTGAATCTGCAAAGCTGACCATTTCTTTACGTATCGGAATAAAAACACTATCTGCTTTAATGGCCAATGAATCTATTCGAATTTGTGTAATGGGTTTGTTAAAGTTTAACTCCATTGACAACTTTTGGTAAAAACTCTTTCCTGAATTCACCTGAATAGTTAGCTTTTCTGCTTTTCTATCCGATGTTTGAAATTTGGCCCACACCAAGGAGTCCTTACTAAATCCCACCGAATCCTGGAGGGAAATTTTCAACGGAATGCTATCTGAAATGGGGCTTTTAGTGAAAAAACGAAGGCGCTTGTCTCCTTGAACGTAAAATATACGTTCTCCTAGACCATTGATTTCGACCTGTGTTTGGAGGGGATTACGGTTGAGTACTACATCAAAATTCTTTCCAAATGATGCTGTTCGGAGGAATTTGATGGGGTTGAGATCTGCTTTAGAAAGGTTGAAAAATGCAGAATCTCTACTGTTAGCATCCAAATTAAGTGTGTCAGGCAAAAAGTCATAGTCCTCACTCTTGAAATCTGCTTTTAGATTCCCATTGTTATCTCTCCAGGCATAGCCTCTGTAAGCCCCTGCTTTTAAGTTGGTTAGGCTAAAATTACCAAGGGTATCTACCTGGCCCAGGTAGTAGGGTGGTGCTGTAAACACATTTGTACTATCGTCTAGAGGGTAGATTCCTACCAATACATTTCTGTAGTCTTCCCCGCTCTCTGAAAAGGGAAATCGAAGCGATCCGGAGAGGTTTAAACTGTCAATTTGATCCCCTGTTGAAATGACCAACTTCAGCTTTTCTGCTGGATTTCGCTCTGAAATATCTACTACGGATTTTTGAAAGTCAAACACATAAGTGGTACTGTCCTCTAGCCCTTGTTTGAGTAGTACGGTAATTGTGTTTTTGAGTGCGATAAATTCGACCAGATCTTTGTTGATTTTTGGGGTGATTACCACGCCCTTCGCCGGATTTTCCAGGCCTACGTATTCATCAAAAGTCAATACAATCTTTTCTGGTTTGATGGAGGTGCTTTGATCTCCCGGGGAACTGGATATCAGTTTTGGGGGGTCTTCATCGGAAGGCCCGCCCATGGGTGAACTCTGCTTGGCACAGGAAAGCAAAACAAGACAGGTAAAAGAAAGTAGCGCTATGTAAAAGAGGCTTTTCACTTCTTTTTAAAGATAAAGATGTTGCTGGAGTAATTTCCTGGCTTTCCGGCCTTTTGATTCGAGCGATAACCTTGCATGACCGCCTTGAAATAACGGGAAATGAGACCCGCTTTTGGGTTTTTGTATCCCTCAGAAAGCAGGCTTACATAATAGGAATCATAGGCAAGAGGTTCTATGCGGACCAATTCTAGTCCAAATTGGGCTTGAAATGCGTCCATGGATTTTTTAGAAAAATGGTAAAGGTGCCTAGGAACATCGTACCCTGCCCAATTGCCACCGTAATGTGTTGCGTCTGCTGATTCAGGGTTTGGCACCGCGATGACCAAGTAACCATTTGATTTTAAATGACTTGTGATTTTTTTAACTGTCTTTCTTAGGCTGTGAATGTGTTCCAAAACATGAAACAGGGTGACCACATCGTAACTTTCAAGTTCAGAAACCTCACTTAAAGTTTCAAACACCTCAGTAGGTAATTTTGCTAAAGCTTGAGCTCGGGCTTTCTCATTTGGCTCGATTCCGCTGACCGTCCATTGCTGTTTTTTTGCTTCTTGGAGAAACTCTCCGGTGCCACATCCATAATCCATTAACGACCCACTTTTACTTAGGCTATTGATCAATCCAATCTTTCTTCTGATGCTGGACTTTCTGATTTTTTGATAGAGCCACTGCGTAAAATTCTGAACGGTATCTTCGTGTGAGTAGTATTCTTTAAAATCGTAGTAGGGGCCGATCTCCTCTTCCTTGGGTCGCGGGTTTGTAAATTGCAGTTCGCAGTCCCCACAGCGGCATAGCGTAAACTCCTTTTTACTTACCGCATGATCCTTGACCAGTAGGTTGTTGAGGATATTTCCGCTTTTGCAGAGTGGACACTTAAGTAGGCGTTCCGACATTATCTTCCTAGGTAGACGGTTACGATGGAAAGGTCTGCTGGGGACACCCCGCTTATTCGAGAAGCTTGGCCCAGTGTTTCTGGACGAATCTTGTGTAATTTCTGTCTGCCCTCGTTTGATAGGGCTGTAATTCCGACGTAGTCAAAAGAGGGAGGAATTTTGAAGTCTTCCATGTTGGCTAATTTTTCCACCATGAGTTGTTCCTTTTCTAGATAGCTCTCGTATTTGATTTGAATTTCCGCTTGTTCAATTACCTGAGTTGGATATTTTGTGAGGTATTCTGCGAGCTCGTCAGAAAGGGTAGCAAGTTCTTTGATCCCCAGTTGTGGTCTTTTGAGTAGCTTTTCCGCACTGATTTTTTCAGTAATTGTGGCGGTTTCTAACCGTTCTAGCCCTGGATTAATTGCGTCGGGACTGAATTTCTTCTGCTTCAAATCATTTACCAGTTTTGCGGTTTCTGTCTTTTTGGAGACCATTTTATCGAAGCGATCAGTACTAGCTAAGCCAAGTGCATGGCCTATAGCGGTCAGTCTTAAATCTGCATTGTCTTGTCTAAGGGAGAGCCGGAACTCTGCCCGAGAGGTAAACATGCGGTAGGGTTCTTCTGTCCCTTTCGTGATCAAATCATCAATCAATACGCCGATGTAAGCTTCGGATCTTTTTAGAATTAAGGGCTCTTTTTCTTGTACTCGAAGACTAGCATTGATGCCTGCCATTAAGCCTTGGCATGCAGCTTCTTCGTACCCGGTGGTCCCATTGATTTGTCCAGCAAAGTATAAGTTAGGAATTGCTAGAGTTTCGAGGGTCAGCTTCAGTTGTGTTGGGGGGAAAAAATCGTATTCAATGGCATAGCCAGGTCTGAACATTTTAGCTTGTTCGAATCCTGCTATTTTACGTAAAGCGGCATATTGTACATCTTCCGGAAGGGAGGTTGAAAACCCATTTACATAGATTTCAACAGTGTTCCAGCCTTCGGGTTCCACGAAGATTTGGTGTCGCTCGCGCTCCGCAAATCGGTTGATCTTATCTTCTATACTTGGGCAATAACGTGGACCCAAACCCTGAATACGGCCATTAAACATCGGGGAACGGTCGAAACCGGTCTCTAAAGTTTGATGAACTTCTTTATTGGTGTAGGTAATCCAGCAGCTTTTTTGGGTTTGCAATGGACTCGTACTATCGAGATAAGAGAACTTTTCTGGCTTTTCATCACCTCGTTGTTCTTCCATTTTGGAGTAGTCCAAACTTCTTCCATCTACGCGCGGAGGAGTACCCGTTTTCATTCTTCCAGCTTCTAGGCCTAAGGCTACGAGTTGTTCTGTGATTCCCTTTGCTGCTCCCTCACCAGTTCTTCCTCCGCCAAATTGTTTTTCACCAATATGGATGATTCCGTTAAGGAAGGTTCCGTTGGTTAGCACAACTGTTTTTGATTCTATTTCGATGCCTATGCCGGTTCGAACACCGCAAACCACTCCGTTTTTCACCATTAGGCCAGTAATCATCTCCTGCCAGAAATCGACATTTGGGGTATATTCTAAGGCTAATCTCCACTCTTCAGCAAATCGCATGCGGTCGTTTTGTGTTCGCGGAGACCACATAGCCGGGCCTTTGGAGCGATTCAACATACGAAACTGAATCATAGACCTATCTGAAATTATACCGGAAAGACCTCCTAGGGCATCAATTTCACGTATTATCTGTCCTTTTGCTACTCCTCCCATCGCTGGATTACAAGACATTTGGGCAATGGTATTCATGTTCATGGTACACAGTAGTACCGATGAGCCCATCTTGGCGGCAGCATGTGCTGCCTCGCAACCCGCGTGTCCCGCGCCTACTACGATGACATCGTATTTTGGAAACATTTATATTCAGTTATGTTTCACGTGGAACAGTGCCCTTTCTATTTTTAGAGTACGGCGAATGTTTCACGTGGAACAGTCAGTTTAAGCGATACAATTGAATGGCTTCTTCTTCTTTAGTTCGCATTAAAGAAGCCTCTTCTTTCGATTTATCTTTATATCCCATGAGGTGCAACAACCCATGAGCAAGTACTCTAGACAGTTCTGAGTCCTCATCTTGTGCATGGACTTTTGCGTTTTCACGAACACGGTCAATGCTTATAAAGATGTCCCCTTCTAACGAAAATGCCTTTTCCGAGTTGTCAAAGGTGAGAATATCGGTGTAGGTATTATGTTTTAGGTAGTCCATATTCATTCGATACAAGTACTCATCTGAACAAAATACATAATTCAATTCCTTTAATTGGTATCCAGCAGCAGTAGCGAAATTTTTTAACCAGCGCTTGCGCCGAAGTTTTTCTAACAATTCAAACGGAACATCTTCTGAAAAAAAGTGTATTGCCATGTCTAGTCGAGGTAAAAGGACAGGAGTGTTTTTTTACCCCCTTCTTCAAATTTTACTTCGTCACTCAAGTGGCGCATCAAAAAGATGCCTCTACCGCCGAGTTTTTCAATGTTTTCTGGTTCGGTAGGATCAGGTAGGTTACTAAAATCGAATCCCTTTCCCTCGTCTTCTATACTACAGCTTAGTAGGCCTGGCTCCATATGTAGCTGCAGGTGAACCATTTTATCCGGGTCACTTTGATTGCCATGAACGATTGCATTGCTGATGCACTCCGTCACTGATATCATGATGTTGCCGTAGAGATCGTCGTTGATTTCGAACTCTTCTTTGGCATTGTCGATAAAACTCTCAATGACTTGAATATTCTCAATCAAAGATGGAATTGAAATTTTTATGGATTTCATTTGGATAATACAGCGCTAAGTGTATAATTTTCTCTTTTTCTCAGTGAAGCTCAAGCACTACAGGACAATGATCTGAATGGATCACATCCGGCAAAATTACGGCACTTTTTAGTTTGTTTTGCAATTCTTTACTAGCCATCTGGTAATCAATTCGCCATCCTAGATTTTTCTCCCGGGAATTGGCCCGATAACTCCACCAGGAATAATGCCCCGGCCCTTTATTGTGCTCTCTAAAGGTGTCGATAAATCCTAATTCTACAAACTTATCCATCCATGCCCGCTCTTCTGGTAAAAATCCAGATGTGTTTTTATTGGAAATGGGGTTATGAATGTCAATAGCCTTGTGACAAATATTGTAATCCCCGCTTAGGATAAGGCCTGAGTTTTCCTTTTTCAGGTCTTGCATGTATCCGTATACATCGTCCAAGAAAGTGTATTTAAAGTCTTGACGAACATCACCTGTGGTTCCTGAAGGAAAATAGGCAGAAATAAAAGAAAAACCGTCAAAGTCAGCGCGAATCATCCGACCCTCATCGTCGTAAGCGGAGATGCCCATGCCGTAATGCACAGCTTTGGGCGCCACCTTGCTCAAGATGGCTACGCCGCTATATCCTTTTTTTACCGCAGGATACCAGTATACCTGGTAGCCTTGGTCTTGAAAAACGCGAAAATCTACATCGGTCTCAAGAGCTTTAATCTCTTGTAAACCAATGACATCGGGAGATTCTTTGGCTAGCCAGTCCACAAAACCCTTGTTCATCGCGGCTCGAATTCCGTTGACGTTGTAGGATATTAGTTTCATCAAATTTCCAATTGATATTCCTTTTCAAAATACTCTATAACTTGCAACTTTAGTAACTTTTCTTGTTCCAAGATGTCGAAATGTGGCAATTCCTTTGCCAGCTTCCAGTGTGGCCAACCATCCTGATCGACAAAATCTAAGGTATAAAACCCAGCATAACTGAGCACTTTGCAAATCGCAATGTGCATCAGGTCTTGCTTCTGCTCCTTTGTGAATGGACGTGTTCCTTGGCCAAGTTCTTGAAGGCCAATTAGAAATAAGACCCCATTCAAGTCATTCGGCTTCTTGCCAATGGTCTCTTGAAGGCCATCTAATAGTCGGCCCCAGCGCTTTTCAAGATCTAAATCCCGCTTAAACATCTGTAATACCTTGTTTTTCAAGCTCCTCCCAATACTCTACCGCACGACGAAGGTGTGGGACCACGATTGAGCCACCGATGACCATGGCAATTGAGAAGACTTCAAAGACTTCCTTGCGGCCTACGCCAGCTTCAAAGGACTTGCCCAAATGGTATTTGATGCAGTCGTCACAGCGAAGTACCATGGAGCAGGCCAGGCCAATCATCTCCTTGGTTTTCACATCGATTTCCCCTTCTGCGTAGGTATTGGTGTCCAAATTGAAAAACCGCTTGATGACCTTGTTGTCTTCTGCCAAGATGCGTTCGTTCATTTTGCTGCGGTAATCGTTGAATTCCTCTATTAGATTCATTATATTAATCTTTTTGTGCGTCCAAAGGGTAAATATACGGCATATCAACCCATTGGAGGTTAACCTGATTTCCCGCGATGCGATTATTTTTTTGGAAAGACTTTATCGACCTTATTTTCCCCCGCAACTGTCCGCTTTGTAAACAGGCGCTATTCGATTTCGAACCCTGTTTGTGTACTATTTGCCAGGGGATGCTCCCTCGGGCCAACTTTCACCTCCGTCCTTTTGACAATGAGCTGACCTCCAAGCTGCAGGGCCTAATGCCGGTGCACCGAGTGATGGCTTTTTTGCGCTTTACCAAAAAAGGAAAAAGCCAAGCGCTACTCCACCTGCTCAAATACAAAAACAAACCGGAATTGGGAGAGGAATTGGGGCGACTTTATGGTCTTAGTTTGTTGCAAAAAGGTTTTGCAGGACTCTGGGATGTACTGGTCGCCGTGCCGCTACACCCGCTCAAAAAGCAGCGAAGAGGCTACAATCAGAGCGAATGCTTTGCAAGAGGGTTATCTAAGTCTTTAGGCATCCCCTATCAAGAGGTATTGGCGCGGAGGAAGTTTACGACTACGCAAACCAACAAGTCTCGACTCGAACGACTTGAAAATGTGGATGACGTATTCGCCTTGAATGAAGGCCAGGTCACACAAGGGCTTCGCATCTTGCTGGTAGATGATATACTCACCACTGGAGCAACGCTCTGCGCTTGTGCACAAACCCTTTTGCGAGGTGGTGCAAAACATGTAGATTTGGCTACCATCGCTGCAGGTGGCCAATAAGACCTAATTCTCGATGATTCACGACTTAGAAACACTCAAATACCCTATTGGAAAATTTACTATTCCACATCTTGTGGAACAGGATGGGGTCATGACTGCGATTGTAAGTATAGCCGCCCTTCCCAAGGCCCTATTTGAAGTAGTTAGCCCACTTACTCCTGCGCAACTGGAGCGCCCTTACCGTCTAGGAGGATGGACCGTCCGCCAACTGCTTCACCACTGTGCGGATAGCCATGGACAGGCCTTGTTCCGGTTTAAGCATGCGCTTACCGAAGAAAACCCGAGCATCAAAGCTTATGACGAAGGGGCATGGGCACAGCTTCCAGACTATCAACTCCCGGCAGCCGATGCGCTCGAGACCATCCGGCTCGTTCATGCGAGGTGGGTTCATTTGCTTTACAGCATGAGTCCTGCGGATTTTAATCGAACGTACTACCACCCAGAAAAGCAGCGAACACAGACCCTTACTGAGGTGACCCTCATGTATGCCTGGCATGGAAACCATCACCTGGCCCATATTTCCGGGTTGATTGACCGAAAATTTGATCTTTAACAAAAGCCCATGCAGATTTCCCTTGCCAACCAACGCATTCTAGTTACCGGCGCTTCTCGCGGAATCGGGCGGGCCATTGCGAAGCAACTTTCAGCCTCTGGCGCCGAAGTTATCGTGCATTACAATACCCAGGAAGGAGAGGCCAAGTCACTCTTGGCCGAGTTATCCACAACAGCATATTTGGCTCCCTGTGACCTTTCGAATGCAGCCGAGGTCAAAGGATTTATTCCGCGCTTGGTGGAGAAATATGGCCCGATAAGCGCTTTGGTAAACAATGCGGGCATTTCTCCAGCGGCTCCAGACACGCTTCCTACTGCAGATTGGCTTGAAGTTTGGGAAAAAGTCTTTGCAGTGAATACCACCGCTGTAGGAATTCTCTGCAAAGAATTTGTAGATCATGCACGAATCCAGGGTAATGGCCGTATCGTGATGATCTCCTCCCGAGCGGCCTTTCGGGGTGATACCCCTGATTACATGGCTTACGCGGCCTCAAAGGGAGCCCTAGTGAGCCTAATGCGCTCGATAGCAAGGCATTACGGCAAGGAAGGCATCAAGGCATTTCTGATTGCTCCAGGATTTACACGCACGGATATGTCTGCTGAGATTTTAGCACAGTATGGGGAAGATTTTGCCTTACGCGACATTGCGCTCTCCGAGCTCACCCGCCCTGAGGATTTGGCGCCTATGGTGACTTTGCTTTGTTCAGGCCTTGCAGATCATGCCACAGGTACTTCCATCGATATGAATGCAGGTTCGTACGTGCGTTAGGCAAACAAAGCCCCGTCTTCATGTCCTCAAAAGCCCCTGTATTTACGCCCGATTTGACTAAAGTCTTGAAGATTTTCCTGGGTTCTGCCTTGGGAATTGTCCTGTTGCTGTCCTTTTTTGATGGGTACCGTGCCGACAATACCGGAAAAGACCGAAGCTTTCGAGTAGCTGATTCGGACAAGCTATTTTTTCTAAACCTTCGAAGCATTCATTACGCCCGAGAACTGCGTCAGGAAGCCGAGATGGCAATCTTTCGGCATGGGAAAAGGCAAATTGATTCCCGAAAGCCTAGCTTTTTTCCTGCCATCTTATTTCCTTCAAAAGAAGAAGAAGCCTACTTGTTTTTTGAATTGGAAGGCGCAAACTATCCTATCCAAATTCAGGTAATGGATCAAGGAAAGGAAACTCAGATTTTCTTTGATTTGGCTGGAAATACGGCCCACAAGGCCTTGGCGGAGCAACTGTGGCCTTTCTTGCAGCGAGAAGCTTCTTTTACTTGGCAGGTCAATGGCGCTGAATACCCACTTTGGGCGAATGAATCCGAGAAAGAAGTTTTAAAAACCGTCTTGACCGACTATTTTCGAGTACTCAATCAACCCCAACCCTAGTGGAAAACACCTCCAATACCCCGCTTGATTATTTTCGCACTCAGATAGGAAAAACCCTGGATCGCACCCCTTCTGCTGCAGGCAACTGGCTGGCAGGAACGCTTTTGGAGGTAAGCCAAGAAGAGATCAGAGTGGGCTTCACCGTGCGTCCCGACATGTGCAATCCAGGTCGAATCTTGCACGGGGGCATTGCCTCCTTGATGCTGGATGATGTGATCGGGATGGGCAATTTTGTGGCGGGATCTGAGTTTCTGATGACAAGCATCAACCTATCTGTGGATTTTTTGTCTGCAGCCCAGGTTGGGGAGCAACTCGAAGTGAGTGCCAAGCTGGTTCGTTCCGGTGCCAATTTGAACCACTGGGAGGCGATCATCCGCAAGGACTCTGGCAAAATCGTGGCCAAAGCAAGTTCCAATTTGATTAAGACGCATGTGAGGATTGCGGACCTTAAATGAAATACGAATTACCTGCCTGCCAGTCTACCCGCCGCGGCGGATTTTTCTTCTCGCAAAGGCGCAGAGACGCAAAGAAATCGTGGTCCGCTCCTACCTCAAGCAGGGCGCTTATTTATCGCCTTGAAAGAACTAAAAACTACATAAGGATAATCTGATGCCCACGAGTCAAGTTTAAAACTAGCTTTCAGGCCGCCTCCGCCGCACTTTTTCTATGTGCCGTCTATGTGGTTTTTATTTAACCCACTTGGATTTTATTTAAAAAATTAGATCTTAGTTCTATGAATAAAGTGAGCATCTTTTGTTTATTTCTATTGCCTTTTTTCTTTGCCTGCAGTAATGAAAAAAAGGAGTTTGGAATGGAGATTTCGACTGATGCGAGTCAGATCACGAAAGGCAAGCAACTTTTTGAGCAGCATTGTTCCTCTTGCCATCAGTTTGAGCAGGATGCTATTGGGCCCAACCTCAGCGGCCTTACTCGTCAAGTAGAGAGCATATGGATTCGGGAGTTTATCAAGAATCCTGCCGCTGTACTGGAGAAAAAGGACCCGAGAGCGCTTGCGCTGCTTGAAAAATACAGAACCCAAATGCCGAGTTATCCACAATTGGCTGATGGAGATTTGGATGCCTTGCTAAGCTACCTGCATACGTTTTCCACAGTCCCTATCCCGATGTCTGGGGACACTACATCGAATTTAATTCCGGAGAAAGTACAAGATTCAGGCATTCGTCTGGAGCTAGAGCTTTTTGCACAGCTTCCGCCCTCTGACACCAAGCCCCCGCTTGCTAAGATGACCAAAATGGAGCCGATTCCAGGCACGGCTCGTCTGATGATCAACGATCAGCGAGTGGGTTTGTATGAATTGGTTCAGGGAAAGCCGGAGTTGTACTTGAATATTGTCGCCGAGCGCACATTACTGGTCAGCCAACCGGGTTGGGGCACGGGCTTAGGGAGTTTTGCTTTTCATCCAGAATTTGAAAAAAACGGGCTTTTTTATACGTCTCACACCGAAAAGGGATTGGTAGCCAAGCCAGATGTGGGCTACACGGATAGTCTGGAGGTCTTTATGCAATGGGTGCTGACTGAGTGGAAGGCAAGTGATCCGCAGGCCACCATTTTCAAAGGAACGAGCCGGGAGTTGCTTCGCGTAAATAACGCTTCCCAAGCACATGGCATGCAAGAACTGACCTTCAACCCCTACGCTAAAAAAGGCCTAAACGAGGACTATGGGTTGTTATACATTGGCTATGGAGATGGGGGAACGACCGAGAAAGGGCATCCTGAGATCTCCAATCATCAAGGACGAGGAATGTATAGCAGTATTTGGAGGATAGACCCCTTGGGTACTTCGGGTAGAAATGGCAAGTATGGGATTCCTGATTCTAACCCCTTTGCGAAGACAAAAGATAA